>Ga0099364_10000296_pt1 | contig 83756 bp, 49 predicted proteins | sample TergutTh196P3_FD_73070 | JGI IMG/M metagenome (GOLD analysis project Ga0099364, IMG submission 73070) | Microcerotermes parvus P3 segment gut microbial communities from Pointe-Noire, Republic of the Congo - Th196 P3 | ecosystem: Host-associated > Arthropoda: Insects > Digestive system > Gut ...
TGCCGATTGCGCTTAGCGTAAACGACCGCGCCCCGACAGAATTAGCCCTCCGTCCTGCCGCTCTTAACCTTAGCGTAAGCGGCGCGCCGGCAAAGTTTAGTCCCTTCGGCATGGGTACCGATACCCAAACGGTAACCGGCGACACGGGGCTTAATCAGCACGCGGGCACGGTAGCGGCTCCTTTGACGTACTATCCCGCGTTAGCGCAAGATGCCGACATCGCGCATTACGAAATTCTTAACGATATTCCCGGCCACACCAACTCTTCTAACTTCCGCGCTACGCAAGCGTTAGAGGATATGCTGTTTATTAACCCTAGCCTTAACGAGGGCTTATTAAACGGCAGCGGCGTGGTTTCGTACACTGTAGGCGGCGCAACGTACACCACCAATTTCAGCAGATTTTTTAAAGTTGAAACCTTCGATTTATTTTTGCCCTACGCGGTTACGGCGCGGATGACTCCTGCGGAGTACAACTACGCCCTCAACAACGACCTATTTAGCAAGGAAACCGTTGCAGGCATGGATGTTATCCGCTTTGACGGCTTAGAAATTACCCCGCTGTTCTCTACGGTAGGCGTAAACTTTGAAATTGCCGTAGTGCTAACGTCTCCTAAGGCGGTAGCGGCGCTCGGAACGGGCGGTGCCATGGGCGGCGGCATATACAACGGCTGGGGCAGCATCGGCGTACCCGAAAACAGCTACAACGTCAGCCACAGCGGCTTAGTTACGGCGCGTATGCTGGTATCCGTAGCGTCGCGTGCGGTTACGGTAGTAGACGAGGCAGACTTTGACAGCTTCGGAGCGGGCAGTGCAGACTTTGCCAACGGCCGTCCTGCATGGCACAAGCACGACACTTTGGCGGATACGTTTGACGTATACATGCCGATAGCGGGCGAAATTACCTTTACCCCGTATGATTTTGCCGACAACCGCGACGTATGGTTTACCCAACAAGCAGGGTACGACCGCACGGACGCTACTCCGCGCGGAACGCCTGCGGCGTATGCGGCGGCGGCAACGCAAATCCACACCAACTTTAACGTGGCTACGGCAGTAGGCGCCAACATTGCGCTAAACGCTTCGGCGCAGCGCGCGGATGTGCGTAACGATCGCTTAACGTTTATAGGCGACCCTACCTTTGGCGTAACGCAAGAGTTTGTAGAAAGCGGCATCACGCGCCAAACGGCAACCGCGTTCGACGAAATTAAGCTTACGGCTATTAAAAAGAGCCGCTTAGCCGTGCATACTTCGTTTACTATGGTAATCGGCGACAACGGCACGGGCGACGCGCTTAACACCGTAACGGTAACCTTACGCGTGTTTGTAATCAACAGCGCGCCGTACCTTAAAGACAACATCAGCCCCGAATTCTTCCGTCTGCAAACAGCGGCACAGCCTGGCTTATCTAGTAACAACGTAGACGGCGGGGCAGGTGAATCGGTAGTTCCTCCTAACCTACAAAATCCTTTGGGCTTTACGGGCTGGCAAGCTTCTAGCGCGTACAATACGCGTCAGTACTTTGCTTTCGAGTTGGCAACCGACCCGGATTTAGAGGATATTCCTAACTTAGAATACGTTACCACGGCAGGCAGCATACAGGTGGGTACGCTAACCAACCGCCGTCATATGATGACCAACCGCCCCACCGACGACGACTTTGTTCCGTTTGCGGGCGTAGGCGGGCTAAACCCGTACGGCTTAGATAACCCGTTTGTCAACGCGGACATTTTATCTAACGGTTCGGGCCTGCGCAGTGAACACGGCAGCCAAATGGTGCTAAATGTTCAAGCAAAATCCTCTACGCAAGGCTTAGAATACGGTTTATGGATACGTTTTGTAGTAACCGACCGCGAAAACCAAGCCGTATGCTATATCCAAATAGAGGTATTAAATTCGGTATCGGTGTTTAATACGGGTGCGTTTGCTACGCGCACGGCGGCCGATGCGGCAGATGATGCTAACGATTTAATGCCCGCAGGCAGCTATTTAAGCATTCAAGCTACCTTAGATACATCCGGCGGCAGCGGCGGCGGCGCCGGGCAAGGCGCTATTTCTCCGGCACGGTTTTTAGTATCGGATGAGGCCCTGTTCGAAAAAAATACCTCCATTAACGTACGCACGCCGGGCGGGGCAACCAGCCCGGTAGAAATGAACGAGGCTAATTCGTTCTTGCTGGCAAACAACCCCGACGGGGTACAGCATGTAATGCCGCTTGCCAACGGGCGCAATTCTCCCAACACGGCGCGCGGGCTAATTCCTACCATTCCTATCGACCATTACGCCTCAGCCGAAATGAACGAATTTGCCAATCAACCCACGGACGTAAACGGCTTTCCTAATTACAAGCGTTCCTCAGACTTCATGCGCGTGTTTATAGACGACTCTACCGCCGACATGATGGGACTTATGGGCTTAGTGCCTAGCCGCACGCTAGGGGATTACCTAAACCTAACGTACTTCGAAAAGAATCTAGACGGCACGTTTACCGAAGTAGACCACCGCGTGTTCCCCGACCAAAACATCGGGCGCGTGCGCAACCTGCACTGGGTAGTAACGGTTAGGTTCGGCACCGACCACGAGTTTGAAGAAAGCGCGGTTAGGTTAGAGTTTTTCTTGGGCGATAGCAATCAAGTGCTTACGTTTGACAGCGATTCGGTGTTTAACTCTGTCGACAGCGCGGGCGGCTATACGCACAGCGGAGTTTCCGGCTACGGCAACACGTTCTTAGGCGTCCGCTCTTCGCCCACGGGCACAGCGGTTACCGCGCCTTCGGTTTCTATTCACCCCACTAACCCTGCGCTTAGCAACCGTTTTATCTTAAACGTAACGCAAAGCAGTATATCCATTATTAACAACTTTACCGAGTTTACCGCACAAGACAACGTGCACGGCGTACTGGGCCCCAATGAGCGAGGCAACCCCGACAGCTTTGGTATGCACTTGTCGCTGCGCGGCGGCAACCCCTTAACCTTCGGGCGCATCAGCGTACCCGTAGACAGAGCTATCCATGTACCGTATGCGTACTTTGCCACCACGTATGTATCGGGTATGGGCGTACCTGTGTTATCGCCTATTCCGGGCAGCGTAGGCTTAGCCAGCACCAATCAGCGCGACATTCCGCTTGCAACTTCCTCTACGGGATTGTTGAATTCGGCGTTTGCCAACCTAACGTTATCGGACGGCGTGCGCGAATGGACGGGTGCAACGTTTAGGGATAACCCCTACATTACGGTTGAGTTTGTTCAGCAAGGTCAAGCGGAAGCACCTGGTGAAATGTTCTTAAATTCCAGTCCGCTTAACCCCTTCTATGTAGGCGGCCGCAAAATCTTAGCCCCCGACGCAACGTTGGGCGGTGACGAATATGTCCAAGACATGGCAGAAGCCAACCTGTACCTAGACGCCAGAACGGGGCTTAGAATTACTAAAAAGCATGTCCGCTCGGATACCTTAACCTTCTCTATATCGGTTGCGATGTGGAGAACGGGCGGCAGTAGAGGCAGCCCGATGGTAGTTACCGTACCCATGACGGTAGAAAACAGCTTTATCGGCGTTGAGGGAATAGGCACTGCCACGCAAGTAGGCAATATGCCCAGCGTCAACCTAGAATTAGATACCTCCACAACAGGCTCTAAAACCGTCGGCTTTATCAGCTCTCAAGACGGCGACAACATCATCGAGGGTATCACCAGCGCGACGTACGGCGGCACGTTTAGATTTAACAACACCGACACCGTAAACATTCCCGATCAACCCATTAACTACACGCTTTCTGAGCGCGGCTTATTCCGCGACCGCGCGCTGTTCTCCGCTAAATCGTTAGACAATAGCTTTCTCCCCATAGAAAGAGAGCGTTTGTTTAGAGATGCGGGCGGCGGCGACATACAAACCAACTCTGCATACGCCAGTGCGGCGGGGCGCGACGCGCTTATCAGCTACTTCTCGCGCACGGGTACGTTTGCGGACAACGTAATAGACAGCACCTATCAGCCTAATTTGGGCTATAATCCTGCTACGCGTTCTACCGACTTCTTTGCGATAAGTTTAAGCAACGATGCGTCCAGCTTTACCATTACGCCCAGAAATAAGACGTTTTTAAACTTTGACGTAATTACGGGCATGAGCGAAGACGCCCTGCGCGCCGAATTCGGCTTAGAAAGAGAGGGTTCGGACGGCAACTACCGCTACTACTACCCGCTGCGCTTAATTGCCTACGACGATTTCAACGGAACCGGCTGGGCAAAAGCAAGCTACTATGCGGTATGTATTAAGGTATTTGTGTACAACAGCGCGCCTGTGGTTATGCAATCGCTTTCTACCGGCACATGGGCAGGAGCAGGGGCGTACAACGGATACCGCACTATGCAGGTAAACGCCAACGCAAGCTTAACCGGCGGCACGACTCCTACGGAATTTACCGTAAGCAGTATGGTAATCGAAAACGACGCGATGTTAGACTACACAGGTCAGCACTTTGCCAGCCAGGCCGAAGTAAAGGCAACGTATAACGAAAGCACGTCTGCGGGAAGGTTAGGTCTGTTAACTACCGACTGGTTAGACGTAGACATTACGCGCATCGGCGGGCTTACCCAAACCAACGCCGAAGACCCTGTAAACGTAACCAACAATACGGCAATCTCGTTAACTAAATCTTCCGATATGCGCTATTTAACCTTGCGTATCGGCAACCGTCCTGCGGATACTTCTACCGCGTTAGACGCTGCGGTGTTTGCTATTACCTTTAAAGACAGCCGCAACAATGCTAACACGCTGGGAACTTCTGCTAATGTAACGCGCGCCGCATCTATTATCATGATTGTGCGCTTTAACAACCTGCGTCCTTCCTCAACGGTAGAAGCAGACCGCGCGGTAGGCAGCTTCGGCAGCCACATCACCATGAAAACCGGCGACACCTTCCGCATAGTTACTACCGATTACGAGGCGTTTAGGTCTGGCGGCTCAGACGAATGGTATCAATTCATGAACAACCGTACCATGCAGTCTACGGGCATGAGCAACAATGACGGCGTGGGCTGGTGGAGAGATGAGTCCGACCCTGACGACTTCTTCAACACCCGCAATTCTTCCACTGCACCGCGCAATACGCATATCGGCAATCTGCCCGTCGCAACCGACGATACGCCTTGGGCGCTTAGGTTTGACTATGAGGGCATGACGATTGCGGGCGGCCTCAACAACGTCGGCTTAACCTCTAACGGCAGAGATGCGTTTGACATTAACACCTACGACAGAATGCTAAGCAAAGACCCGCAAACGGGTAGCCAGCGTTTCCCGCTAACGATTATGTTTGAAGCGCTGGGTTCAACCAACGCACCGATAGAAATCTCTATTCCTGTATTCGACGAGCAATTCGGCAACAGCTTTAGATTTTTCTTCTACGTGACGGTTGTAAGTTCACCGCCCGCCCCGAAAAACAACGATATTAACATTCCTAACAGTATGTTAAGCACGGGTTCGCAGTCCAGCAGAGATGCAGGCTTACGGATGGCCGGTGGTTTGGACGGTTTCCAACCCGGAGGCCCGTATATTTATGAGGCAGACTTCCGTGTAGGCCAATCGTATACCTTTAATTTATCCGACTTTGTGTACGAGATTGACGCAGGCGACAGCACAAGGCTTGCGCTGGACCAATCCGGCGGCGGATTGTTTAACATCGAAGGCATAAACCGCATGAGCGACAACTTTGTAAGCTTAGAGTATATGACCGACGGCTTAGCGAGATTTACCGTAACGTGCAACAACTTCCACCTCGGCGGCACAGGCAGCCCCGGAACTGCGCTATACAGTGTAATCCGCTTTGATATCCTAGATCCCGGCGGCGCGCCCTCTGTGCGTATATATTTGCGTGCAAGAACGTGGCCTAACGATGTTGAGCGCGAAGTAAAATCTATCGAAAGCGGAACCGCTGTAATGCGGGTAGAGGCCGACGCACTTAACGAAGGCGGCGTAACCACCATTCAATTGGTTGCAGGCGCGCACAAAGCGGCTAACGAAAACTTACTGCCCAACAACCCGGTAATTGTAGACCGCGATTTCCGCGACGGCTTTACTAACGCGCGCTACAACATTACGGCGTACTCGCTGCTAAATATAAGCCCTTCGGGCGTGCATAACGCATCTCCGCTTACGCCGCAGGTTAATAATGCCTCTTGGCGTTCCGAGCACGAATTGTTTAGGTTCCGTCAAGGCGCGGTAGGAACAAATCCCTCGCTTACCTTCGGCGACAGCCAAGACATCAGTGTATTAGAGTTTTGGAAGTTTGTCGATAAAGACGCTTTCGGACGCACCGGCGGCGACGGGGTAGTAGAAAGCTTTGCAAGAGATGGCAGTTCGTTTACTATCCGTGCAGAAAAGCGTTCGCCTGCCGAAATTGTCGGAATTAACGCGCAGCTGCGTGCACTGCCTATTTATATCGTGGTAGAAAAGCACCGCGATCCCAACCGTCAACCGCCTGCTTCTTGGGCGCAAGAGCAACCCTTCCGCATGGAGCTTACCATTAAAAACTCTGCGGCGGAGGTTGTAGGCAGCACCAGTTCCAACTTCCAGCATTTCGGAGACGGCTACGACTTCTTAGAGTTTAACGCACAGCGCGGTTCTTCGCGTTCGTGGAGAGTATTCGACCCCGACCAAAGCAACAACGCAGTACTCTTTAAGGATGTAGACTTAGACGATTCGGTATCGGCCGCCACTAAGGCAAGCCGCAACGCCTCAACCCCTGCGCTGGATACCACGCTGGCTTCGTTTGTAACCATATACAAGATAAACCCGACTACGCAAAATAAAACCCAAATTGCTGCACAAAGCCAGTTAGGTAACGCAGTAAGCATCGGTCTTAGACGTGCGGGCGGATTTGAATATGTGGATGTAACCGTAAACTTCAGGCCGCAATTCACCCAAGCAATAGACCCGTATCCTGCCGAGCCCACCATACTGGAATACAAAATAGTAGGCAGAGACCTTGCGTATAACCGAAGCGTTTCCTCCGATACGCTTGCGGACGACAGCGTATATACCGTTATCACCGTAATCATTCATCCCAGCGTTCCTTCATTCTGGGACCACACGGTAGATACGCCGCTGCCCGGACAGCCTAAATTACCCGATAACATGAGAATGGAAAGGGATAACTTAGGTCAGTTAGAGTTGATTGTTCCCGTACGCAAAGGTACGCCTACCAACCTAACCATTACGGACATCTTAAATTGCCCCGACTTTGCACCCACCACCGCAGTAACGGATACGATTACGTTTATAACTCCTCAGAACGACGGATTCTACTATTACGGCGGCATTGACGGAAACCCTAACGAGTTGATTCACATCGCACAGCCGCAGCATTGGGCGGGAACTCCTGCGGCAATTACCAACGCGCTGTTTACGGCACAGGTGCTTAACGCCAACAATTCGGTAATCAGGTTTAACGCGCTTACCACCAACCGCGGCGAAACGGCAGAAACGTATCTGATTATCCGCACAGGTGCGCGAAAACAAACCGAAATGCCCTTAAAGATTACCTTAGTAACGGCCAATAACGCGCCTACGGCGATTAAAGATGCCGATACTATCTATGTCAAAGGCGGCGAGTTAGAAGAAGATCCCGACAGCGGCATGCCGGTGGAATTACCGTCTATCATCCGCAGCGTATTAGAAGTTGCGCACGACCTCGACGACAACGACCACGTAGATATTATGGAGTCGCCGTCGCAAACCTTCTTACGCTTTGCAGGCCCCACAGACCTTGCCCCCGACGACCCGGGTATTAATATCGGGCACAACGGTATGCAAAGCTTAGTTGTCCGCCCCGAACCCGACGTTTACGGCACGTTTAAATTTGCCGCGCTAATCGCAGACGGCGAGGTAGACGGGCACATGATTATGGAGCTGTACCGTAACCGCAACATCGAGGCCAGCAAGCTGCAGCTAGACGCGCTGATTGCCCAAAACAGCATGGTTTCTACCGAAAGCAAGTTTATTATTATCGAGTTTACCGTAATTGTAATACCGACAGTCCCTCCCGTACTCAATAATGTTGAAGTAGCGCAAATGACCAAAAGAGTGATTACTGCCAACACATTGATTGACTTATTCGACGAAGAGGGTAAACAAACGCGCAACGGCGACGGCTTTGTAATCCACTCTATGGAGCCTGCTGTGCGAAACACAACGGCTATCCGTATTTACAAAAACGGCGAATTGCAAGACTATTCCAACCCCGGCGCAGGTCAAGGCACCCCCAGCGATGTTTGGGAAATCATGGCCGTTGATTACCGCGCAAATAATTTGGTTGAAACCTTAGTAAACGTTACGTTAAGCGTACAAGGCGACCCCGAGATTTCGTCGTATGAGTTTAAAGTAATCGCTATCGAGCACATCGCGCCCCGCTTAAAAGGCTTGTTTACGGCAACCTTCACACCGCCCGCGCCGGCTGATGCACAAAGCTTGGTAGTAAGGCTTTCGCCGAATGAAATCTTCGACTACGATTATGATTTCGACCTGTTATCGCTCATCGAAGTGCGCAGTCAAAAAACCATCATGGTTGTAGCGTCTATCGACCGCAACGAAAACCAATTAGTACTCAGGTTTAACGGACGCGGCGACTCGCGCATTACCTTAACGGTACGCGACGGGGTACGCAACACCACACACATCTTTACCGCCGCCAGCAACGACCTGCCTCAAATGAGCTGGTGGGCAAGGCTGGGTGCGCTGATTCAAGCAAACTGGCTGTGGTTCTGGATAGCAGTAGGCATTCTGATCTTCTTAATTATCCTGCTGATTATCATCATCGCCGCCGTGCGCAAAAAACGCCGCATCCGCGCCGAAATCGAAGACCTTTTGGTTGCCGAAATGGAGTTGGAGGCGCAAATGAAACGGCTTGTCGCCAAGCCCGCGCCAACCTACTACCAAAGCTACGGCTACATTTCACCCACCCAAAACGTACAACACAACCCCGGCTTTATGCTAGGAGCAGGCGGCGGCCAACCCGCCCCGCGCAACACCCTCATGCTAGGCGCAGGTCAAGCCCCCAAAACGTCCCACGGCCAAACCCCCGTAACCCGCGACCCCGACCCCTTACCGTACTCCATCCCCGGCCTAGACGACGACGACCTATAACCCCAAAAGCAAAAGAACCCCCGCACAAACCGTGCGGGGGTTCTCATTTCCGCCGCCAAACACAAGACAAAGGCAAAAAACAACCCCCCCCGCCAACCTCGGGGCACTTTTTTAGCTTTTGCAAGCAGTTTTAAATTTAATTGATTTTTTTGTATAGGCTAATAAATTTTGTTGACATACCGCAAGTTTATGCTGTATACTAATAACAGTTGAACAATGGCGTTCATCCACGGTGCGTGCGGCTGATTCCGACGTACCTGCGGGATGGACGCTTTTTTGGTTTCAAGGGAGGCTAAACTATGGAAAAGGTATTATACGAAGGAAAATCAAAGTTGGTATGCGCGGCGCTTGACGAGCAAAATTGCATAATCCGCTATAAGGATACGGCTACGGCTTTCGACGGAAAAAAGAAAGAAGAGTTGCACGGAAAAGGCGCGCTTAACGCGGCTATATCTAATTTTATTTACCGCTACTTAGAAGATAACGGCGTTAAAACACATTTTATAAAGGCACTTGACGAAACTTCCGTACTGGTAAAGCGGGCAGAAATAATTATGGTAGAGGTAATTGTGCGCAATGTTGCCGCAGGCAGCTTTTCGCGTAAGTACGGAGTGCCCGAGGGATACTGGCTTAAAAACGCGGCAGTAGAATTCAGCTTAAAAAGCGACGAACTGGGCGACCCGATGATAAACGCTACGCAAATTACCGCGCTAGGAATTGCATCGAAAGCAGAATTAGAAGAGCTGGTGCAAACCGCGCTTAAAATTAACAAGCTTTTGGTAGAATTGTTTATGAAAGCGGGTATTAAGCTGATAGACTTTAAGCTGGAATTCGGAAGAAGCGGCGACGGAATAATTTTATGCGACGAAATTTCTCCCGATTCGTGTAGACTTTGGGAGGACGGCACCGATAAAAAACTGGATAAAGACCGTTTCAGACAAGAGTTGGGCGGCGTTACAGAGGGCTATGCGGACGTTTTAAGGAGGTTGAAAAGTGTCGGATAAATACGAAAACCCGTTATGCAAACGCTACGCCAGTGTCGAAATGCAGCGCATTTTTTCGGACGAGGTTAAGTTTTCTACGTGGCGCAAGCTTTGGATTGCGTTGGCGGAAAGTCAAAAAGAACTGGGGCTTTTAATTACCGAGCAACAAATCGCCCAAATGAAGCAGTTTGCTTTTGACATTAATTTTTCGGTGGCGGAGCAGTTAGAAAAAGAAACGCGTCACGATGTTATGGCGCACATCAAGGCATTCGGACAGCAATGTCCTAGTGCGCAGCCGATTATTCACTTAGGCGCAACGTCGTGCTATGTGGGCGACAATACGGATATTATACTGCACAGAGAGGCACTGTTTCGTGTTAAAAAATTGCTGGTCAACACCGTTGAACGCCTAGCTAGATTTGCCGAAAAGCATAAGGCGCTAGCATGCCTTGCCTACACGCATTTTCAAGCCGCACAACCAACAACGCTAGGAAAACGCGCCGCGCTTTGGATACACGATTTACTGCTGGATATCGAACAGTTAGACTTTGTCTTGCAAGGCTTAAAGCTTTTAGGATGCAGGGGAACTACGGGCACATCGGCAAGTTTTTTAAGTTTGTTTGAGGGTAATCACGAAAAAGTAGCGGCATTAGAGAAAAAAATAGCCGAAAAACTAGGCTTTGAGCAAGTCTATCCCGTAAGCGGGCAGACCTATTCGCGCAAGGTAGATTATTATATTTTATCGGTGTTGTCGGGAATTGCGCAAAGCGCGTATAAATTTTCTAACGATATTCGCTTATTGTCGCACTTAAAGCAGGTGGCCGAACCGTTTGAAAAAGGGCAAGTAGGGTCTAGTGCTATGGCGTACAAACAAAATCCCATGCGCTCAGAGCGCATTGCCGCGCTTAGCCGCTACGTTACCGTACATGCCCTAAACCCTGCCTTAACCGCAAGCGCGCAATGGTTAGAGCGCACCTTAGACGACTCTGCCAACCGCCGCATGGTAATCCCAGAGGCCTTTTTAGCGGTGGATGCGATACTGTCTTTATATATCAGTATTGTAGACGGGCTTAGCGTATACCCCAAAGTAATCAAGCAGCAGCTGTCCCAAGAGCTGCCGTTTATGGCTACCGAAAATATTTTGATGGCGGCCGTAAAAAAAGGCGGAGACCGTCAGCTATTGCACGAGCGCATTCGGATTCATTCGCTTGCTGCGGCTAAGGAAGTAAAAGAAAACGCCGCACCAAATGATTTGCTTAAAAGAATCGTAGCCGATAAAACCGTCGGTCTTACCCAAAAAGAAATAGAAGAAATTTGCACAGCCGAAAATCTTTGCGGCAGAGCAAAAGAGCAAACGGAGGAGTTTTTGGCGCAAGTTCAAAAGATGCTAAGCCAAAGCCAAAACAAAGAGCTGTTGGGAATAGAGGTGGAAATCAATGTGTAACGAAGGGGGTTTGCTATGCTAACGGCAGTGGTAGGAATTAATTGGGGCGACGAGGGCAAGGGGCGCATGGTAGACCTGCTTTCGCAGGATTACGATATTATTTGCCGTTTCCAAGGCGGCAATAACGCAGGTCATACCGTAATTAACGATAAAGGCAAGTTTATTCTTAATTTGCTTCCTTCTGCAATTATCCGCCCCGAAGCGGTAAATATTATGGGGTGCGGCATGGTGATTGATTTAGCGCACCTTTGCCGTGAAATCAAAACGCTAACTTCGCAAGGCGTAAGCATAACGTCCAAAAACTTAATAATCAGCGATAAAGCGTTTATCTGTATGCCGTATCACATCATGCAGGACGTTTTAGAAGAAGAACGGCTGGCCGATAAAAAATACGGTTCTACGCGGCGCGGTATAGCACCTGCTTACGGCGACAAATATCTAAAAAAAGGTATTCGCATGACAGACCTTAATCAGCCGAAATCCTTAAAAGAAAAAATTATGCAGGTGCTGGATTGGAAAAATCTAACGTTGAAAGGGTATGCGGCAGATGCAAAATTAAACGAGGTTATGCAATGGTTAGAAGAAAATGCACAGCCACTGCTGCCGTTTATTTCGGATACAACCCATTATCTTTTAGACGCAAAGGCAAAAGGCAAACGCATATTGTTTGAGGCGCAGTTAGGTTCGCTTAGAGATATAGATTACGGAATTTATCCCTATACGACCTCCTCACAAACCTTAGCAGCTTACGCACCGATAGGCGCGGGCATACCGGGCGCAAAAATCGATAAGGTAATCGGCGTTATGAAAGCGTATTCCAGCTGTGTAGGGGCAGGGCCGTTTGCGGTAGAAACGGCGGGCGCAGAGGCAGACGCATTAAGAGCTGCGGGGGCGGAATACGGCGCAGCAACGGGCAGACCCAGACGAGTAGGCGCGTTTGATGTTCCCGCAAGCCGTTACGGCGTTACGGTGCAAGGTGCGGATGAGCTTGCGCTTACCAAACTGGATGTGCTTTCGTACATGGATAAAATACCCGTTTGTGTTGCGTATAAGATAGACGGCAAAACCACCCACGTCTTTCCGCACGGAGACGCGCTTATTAGAGCAAAGCCCGTTTACGAATACCTAGACGGCTTTAAAACGGATATAAGCGCATGCAGAAAGGCAGCCGACTTACCCCTTGCCGCCGTAAACTATATACGCTTTTTAGAAAAATCCGTCGGCTGTAAAATAAAATATGTTTCTGTCGGAGCCCAAAGAGAAGACTATTTAATACTATAAAAAGGAGTGTTAAGCTATGTGCGGAATAATCGGCTACATCGGAAATCAAGACGCAGTTCCTATTATCGTTGAAGGCTTAAAAAAGCTGGAATACAGAGGCTATGATTCGGCAGGCTTAGCAGTTTGCGGCGCGGACGGTTTTTCGGTTGTAAAACAAAAGGGCAGATTAGACGCGCTTGAAATACGGCTGAAACAACAGCCGCTTTCGGGTTTTGCGGGAATCGGACACACACGCTGGGCAACGCACGGCGAGCCCTCAGACGTTAATTCTCACCCGCATGTAGGGCAACAAAACCGCATAGCGGTTGTGCATAACGGCATAATAGAAAACTATCAAGAAATCAAAGAATACTTGCAGCAAAAAGGCGTTACGTTTCATTCGCAAACCGATAGCGAGGTTATCGCGCAGCTTGCCGAATATTATTACGATAAAGAGCTTATCAAAACCGTTGTTAAGCTTTCGCGGCGTTTAGAGGGTTCTTACGCGCTGGGCATTATGTGCGCAGCGCATCCCGATGTGTTGGTTGCGGTTAAAAAAGATAATCCGCTGATTATCGGGGTATCCGCGCACGGGCATTTTATTGCAAGCGATATACCGGCGGTTTTAAAGCATACCAATCAAGTATATTATTTAGAGGATAACGAAATTGCGGTGCTTACCGCCCAAGGCGTACAGTTTTTTAATACCGAGTTAGAAACCGTTAGCAAAAAAATAGAAACGGTTTCATGGAATCCCGAAGCGGCCGAAAAAGGCGGCTATCCGCATTTTATGTTAAAAGAAATTATGGAGCAGCCCCAAATTTTAAAGGATACAATTGCCAATCTTTTAAGCGGTAAGGGCGCAGAAGTAATGCAGCAAATAGATATCAAAAAGTTTACGCGTGTGTGTATTACCGCTTGCGGTTCTGCATATAATGCGGGGCTTGTGGCAAAGTATGTATTCGAGCGGTTGCTGCGACTTCCTGTCGAGGTTGAAACAGCGTCGGAGTTTCGGTATAAGGACGCAATTATTGACGAGCAATCGATGGTTATTTTAATCAGTCAATCAGGCGAAACGGCAGACACCATCGCCGCCATGCGCGAGGCAAAGCGCAAAGGCGCGTTTACGCTTTCGATTGTCAATGTAGTAGGCAGTACGCTTTCTAAGGAATCGGATGTGTGTATCTATACCGCCGCCGGCCCCGAAATTGCCGTTGCCACTACCAAAGCGTTTTCGGCGCAACTAACCGCGCTGTATCTGCTTGCGGTTCGGTTTGCCGTCGGCTTAGGGCGATTGACGCCGACGCAAGCAAAGCAGTATATCGGGCAAATCCAAAGCATTCCTAAAAAAGTAGCCGAAATACTGCAAGAGGTTGATACCGTGCAAAGATACGCGGCGGCGTGCGTCGGGTATAAAAGCGTATTTTTTATCGGGCGCAACCTAGATTACGCAATTGCTACGGAAGGTTCGTTAAAGCTTAAAGAAATCAGCTACATTCATTCGGAGGCTTATGCGGGCGGCGAATTAAAGCACGGCACTATCAGCTTGATAGAGGATAACACACTGGTTGTAACACTGGCAACAGTCGAAAAGCTTTACCCGAAAATCCTATCAAACGCCGAACAAGTGCTTTCACGCGGGGCAAGGGTTTTATGGATAGGAAACGCGCAAACGGACGATTACGGCGGACGCTTAGTTCAGCTTCGCCTACCGCCGATAGAAGAGCTGTTTGCGCCGTCGCTTTCGGTGATTGTGCTGCAATTATTCGCCTATTACATTGCGGCAAATAAAGGCTTAGACATCGACAAACCGCGCAATCTGGCAAAAAGTGTTACGGTAGAATAAAACATTAGCAAATTTTAAGGAGAAAAAACCATGACCCACACGGCAAAAGAAGTAGTAGCTTTCGTAAAAGACAACGACGTAAAATTTATTCGTCTTACCTTTTGCGATTTGTTCGGTGTTCAAAAAAACATCGCGATTATGGCGGAGGAGTTAGAGGGAGCGTTTAAAAACGGCGTTTCGTTTGACGCGCACGCCATTAAAGGCTTTAAGGATGTAACCGATTCGGATTTATTGCTGTACCCCGACCCTGTTACGCTTAGCTTGCTGCCGTGGCGGCCGGGTCCGGGCAGAGTAGCGCGTTTTTACTGCGATATCAAAAATCCGGACGGTTCGGTGTTTTTACTGGGCGGGCGTTCGCTGTTAAAAAAGGTATTAGCCCGCGCCGATAAAATGGGTTATGCCTGCAAGGTAGGCGCGGAGTGCGAGTTTTATCTGTTTAAGCTGAGCGCAGAAGGCGAGCCCGCTATGATTCCGTTTGATAAGGGCGGCTACTTAGACATGGCGCCCTTAGACAAAGGCGAAAATATGCGCCGTGAAATTTGTTTAACGCTTGCGGAAATGAGCATCAATCCCGAAACATCGCACCACGAGCAAGGTCCCGGACAAAACGAAATTGTGTTTAAGTTCGGCGACGCGTTAGAGGCAGCCGACAATCTGCAAACCTTTAAAACCGTTGTTAAGGCAATAGCCGAGCGCAACGGCTTGTTTGCGTCGTTTATGCCAAAGCCGATTTTAGATGCGGCAGGCAGCGGCTTACACATCAATCTTTCGCTTTCGCAAAACGGCCGAAACATATTTAAAAGCGCGGCAAGCGGAGAGCATTCCGAAATTGCCGACAGCTTTATTGCGGGAATCCTTTCTAAAATACAAGAAATCACGCTGTTTTTAAATCCGATTGCAAATTCGTATGAACGGCTAGGAAGGTTCGAGGCGCCTAAATTTGTGTCGTGGTCGCACCACAACCGTTCACAGCTGATTAGAATTCCTGCGGCAAGCGGCGAAAAGGTGCGCATGGAGCTGCGTTCTCCCGACCCGTCGGTTAACCCGTATATAGCGTTAGCGTTAATTATTTCGGCTGGGCTTGACGGAATAGAAAAAAAGACGCAGCTGCCGCCTCCTGTAAACGCCGATTTGTTTACGGCGGACGCCTCCTTAACCAAAGCGTTAAAAAAGCTTCCCGCAACGCTGCAAGAGGCTATACAATTTGCCCAAAACAGCAAATTTGTTAAAGAGGTAACCGGCGAAAATCTGTTACACAGATACCTAAACATTAAAAAGATTGAAGCGGAGGAATTTGCTGCGGCAAAGGACAAAGCCGAATTTTACAAAAGTAAATACTTTCACGTTTATTAAGTAAAACATTAAAAAAGGAAAAATTATGAAAAGCGCGCTGATTGTAACCCATACCGAAAAAAGCGCCGCATTCGTTGCGGAGCAGCTTTTCGCATGCGCCGTTACAGAGCATACAGTTGCCTCATCAGGCGGGGAAGCGCGCAGAATTTTATTAGAAAAGGATTTCGACCTTGTTTTTATTAACAGTCCGCTTAACGACGAAACGGGAGAGGCGTTAGCGCGGCGCATTGCGCTAAAAGAAATCAGTCAGGTTATTTTGGCGGTAAAAACCGAATTGTACGAGATGGTTTCGGCGGTTTGCGAAAACGACGGAGTGCTAACCGTAGCAAAGCCGCTTAGCCGCGAAATGTTCCGTCAAGCGTTAAGCTTAGCAAGGGCGTCTAAGGCAAGGCTTTTAAAAATTCAAACCGAAAACGAAAGCCTTAAAGAAAAAATCGAAACCATTAAAATTGTAGACCGCGCTAAAAGCATTTTAATAGCGTCCTGCGGAATGACCGAGCAGGAGGCGCACCGCTATATCGAAAAGAAGGCTATGGATACGCGTACCTCACGACGGCTTGTTGCCGAAAGGATGATAAAAGATTATGAAGAACCGTCGGAAAATTAACGAAGAATGCGCCGTTTTCGGCGTCAGCTTAAAAACGTCTGTCGAGGCGGCAGGTTTGGTTTATAACGGACTTTTAAGCTTACAGCACCGCGGACAGGAGGGTGCGGGCATAGCAGTTGTCGCCAATGGAAGCATTGAATGCAAAAAGAATGTCGGCTTAGTTTCGGAGGTTTTTTCGGCGCATACGCTTGCTGCTTTACATAAAGGAAATACGGCTGTCGGGCATACCCGATACTCTACCACAGGCAGCGACCAAAAGGCAAACATGGGGCCGTTTGTAACCGAATATCTAACAGGCCGCATTGCTACGGCACATAACGGCAACATTACCAACGCAAAGGAATTGCGCGGCATGCTGCAACACTGCGGGCTGCGCTTTAACTCTACCAGTGACAGCGAGGTAGTCGCGTCGCTGCTAGCGTATCGGATTATTAAAGAAAAAAACATTTTTAAAGGAATTAAAAAAGCCGTATCCGAATTAGAGGGTGCGTTTTCGCTAGCGGTTGCAGACGCAGACGGGCACTTATTTGCCATTCGCGATCCGCACGGTTTTAGACCCTTAGTGTTAGGAAAAAGCAAAGAGGGCATTGCCGTTGCGTCTGAAAGCTGTGCCTTTGACGCGTGCGGGTTCGAGCTTATCAAAGACGTATTGCCTGGTGAAATGGTTATCATAAAAGACGGCGAAATTCTCCGCACCGAGCAAAGCGGCGCAAAAACCGAAAACGGCTTAGGGCTGTGTATTTTTGAGTATGTGTATTTTGCGCGTCCCGATTCGGTAATAGACGGTTTAAGCGTATACGAGGCGCGTTTTAACATGGGCGCGGTTTTAGCGGACGAGCATCCTAAATTTGCGGACGTGGTTTGCGGCGTGCCGGATTCGGGTCTGGACGCCGCCGCAGGCTATGCCGCCGCAAGCGGATTGCCGTTGGTAACAGGCTTTATCAAAAACCGTTACATCGGCAGAAGCTTTATTTATCCCACCCAGTCTAAGCGCGACAGCGCGGTCAAATTAAAGCTAAACCCTTTAGCCGCAAGCATTCGCGGAAAAAAAGTTGTACTGGTAGACGATTCGATTGTGCGCGGCACAACGTCTGAGAAAATTGTAAAAAGCTTAAAAAACGCAGGCGCAAAGGAAGTACATCTGCGCATCAGTTCGCCGCCGTTTTTGTTTGCTTGCCGCTACGGTACCGATATCGACAGCATAGACAAGCTGATTGCAAACAATTTAAGCCTAGACGAAATTTGCCGCAAAATCGGTGCGGACAGCTTAGGATATATCAGTATAGAGGGCTTAAAGCGTGCCTGCGGCAAAAACAAGCGGTCGTTTTGTACGGCGTGTTTTACGGGCGAAAACGGCAAAAAATCTGTTTGCAAGGATTCGTTAGAGGAGAAAACCGTATGAAAAAGGCGTATTTAATTTTAGAGGACGGCAACGTGTTTGCAGGAGGGGCATTCGGCGCAATTCAAGAAACCGTAGGCGAGGTAGTATTTACTACCGCCATGACGGGCTATATAGAAACGCTTACAGACCCGTCCTATTACGGGCAAATAGTGGTGCAGAGCTTTCCGTTAATCGGCAATTACGGAATTAACACAGAGGATTTCGAGGCAAAGAAACCTGCTTTAAAAGCATACATCGTAAAAGTTCCGTGCGAAACCCCGTCTAATTTTAGAAGTACCCAAAGCTTAGACGCCTACTTAAAAAGTTGCGGGGTTGCGGGACTTTACGGCATTGATACGCGCAAGCTTGTCAAAATTATACGAAACGCGGGCGTTTTAAACGGAAAAATCGTATACAGCCCGCCTACCCGAAACGATAAACAACAGGCTTTGGATTATTCGGTAAAAGCCCCTGTTTCTAAGGTTACATGCGGCGAAACACCCGAAACGGGCGCGGGAGAAAAGCGGATAGCACTCATCGATTACGGGGCAAAAAACGGAATCGAAGCGGAATTATTAAGACGCGGCTGCACGGTAAAAAGATTTCCCTTTCATACCGCAGCGCAAGACATACTGCGCTATAACCCCAACGGCATTATGCTGTCTAACGGGCCGGGAAACCCTGCCGACCCCGCTAACGCACAGGCGGTTGAAACGTTGCGCGCACTGCAAAAAAGTTTTGTTCCTATGTTTGGTATTTGCTTAGGGCATCAGCTTTTAGCCCTTGCTAACGGCTATACCACGCGCAAGCTTAAATTCGGGCATCGCGGCGCAAATCAGCCCGTTAAAGATACGGGTTCGGGGCGCGTATACATTACTAGTCAAAATCATGGATACGAGGTAATAGCAGACAACAGTTCGTTTATTAACGTCAACGACGGCACCTGCGAGGGCTTAGACTACGGCCATTCGTTTTCGGTGCAGTTTCACCCCGAAGCGTGCGGCGGCCCGCTGGACACTTCGTTTTTGTTCGACCGCTTTATAGAGAGGATAGAATCACATGCCAAAAAATGAAAACATCAAAAAGGTTTTAGTAATAGGTTCTGGGCCGATTGTTATCGGACAAGCGGCAGAGTTTGACTATGCAGGAACGCAAGCTTGCCGTGTATTAAAAGAAAACGGCATCGAAATTGTGCTGGTAAATTCTAACCCCGCTACCATTATGACAGACCTTGATATTGCGGATAAAATTTATATAGAGCCGCTAACGCTGGAAACGGTAAAAAGGATTGTGCTAAAAGAAAAGCCCGACGGCATTTTGTCGGGGTTAGGCGGGCAAACGGGCTTAACCATAAGCATGCAGCTTGCCAAATGCGGATTTTTACAAGAAAACGGCGTAACGCTTTTAGGTTCTTCTCCGTCTGCTATCGACAAAGCGGAAGACAGAAAGCTATTTAAAGAAACCATGATAAAAATCGGCGAGCCCGTCATTCCCTCCGTAATAGCCGAAAATCTGCAAACCGCGCTAAATTTTGCAGACGAGGCGGGCTATCCCTTAATCGTGCGCCCCGCGTTTACTATGGGCGGCGCGGGCGGCGGAATAGCCGCAAACGAAAACGAATTATGCGAAATTGCCGCATCGGGATTATCGCTTTCGCCCATCGGGCAAATTTTGGTAGAAAAGTCTATTGCAGGCTGGAAAGAAATAGAGTTCGAGGTAATGCGCGACTGCGCGGGCAATGCCATAACCGTTTGTTCGATGGAAAACTTTGACCCCGTAGGCGTACATACGGGCGACAGCATTGTTATTGCGCCCGCCGTAACACTGGCGGATAAAGAATACCAAATGCTGCGCAGCGCCGCGCTTAACATTATCGGCGCACTGAAAATTGAGGGCGGCTGCAACTGTCAGTTCGCGCTTAATCCGCATTCGTTTGATTATGCCGTAATAGAGGTTAATCCGCGTGTTTCGCGTTCTAGCGCGTTGGCAAGCAAGGCAACGGGCTATCCGATAGCAAAGGTAGCAACCCGCATAGCCATCGGCTATACCCTAGACGAAATTCAAAACGCCGTTACAGGCACTACAAAAGCGGCGTTTGAGCCTAGCTTAGATTATGTTGCAGTAAAGCTTCCTAAGTGGCCGTTTGATAAATTTGTCTATGCCGAAAACCGTTTAGGCACGCAAATGAAAGCAACAGGCGAGGTTATGTCTATTGCAGACAGCTTTGAGGAGGCACTGCTTAAAGCGGTACGCGGAGCCGAATTAGGGCTTTCGGATTTAAGCTTGCCGCACCTGAAAAGCTTAACCGACGTACAAATCCGCGCCATGTTAAATACCGTAACCAGCGAGCGACTGTTTGTTTTATACGAGGCTATTCTACGGGGAATAACGGTAGACGAGCTGCATATGCAAACACGGGTAGACCGTTGGTTTTTACACAGTCTTTCCCGCATTGCCGCCGCTAAGCCCAATAAAAAGCCGCTTATTTATAAAATGGTTGATACTTGCGGCGGCGAGTTCGAGGCCGAAACACCGTATTTTTACAGCCTTCAAAACGGCGACGAAAACGAAGCACTGCCGTTTATAGAAAAAAGTAAATCTCCGCGCGTGGTAGTGTTAGGCAGCGGACCGATTCGAATCGGGCAAGGCATAGAGTTTGATTACGCCTGTGTGCATTGCGTTTGGACGCTTAAACGTATGGGTTACGAAACCGTTGTTATCAACAACAACCCCGAAACCGTATCCACCGATTTCGACACCGCCGACAGGCTTTATTTTGAGCCGCTTTGTATCGATGACGTTATGCGCGTAATCGAAATAGAAAAGCCTGTCGGGGTGGTAGTTGCCTTCGGCGGCGGCACGGCGATTAAGCTTGCTAAGCAGCTGCACGAAAGAGGCGTAAAAATTATCGGTACTGGCGCGGATTCGATAGATATCTGCGAGGACAGAGAACGCTTTGACGCGCTTTTAGAGCATTTACATATTATGCGTCCGCAGGGCTTTTCTGTCAACACCGAAAAACAAGCGTTAGCTGCGGCAAAAAAGCTAGGGTTTCCCGTGCTGATGCGCCCCTCCTATGTACTGGGCGGGCAAAACATGATTATCGCATGGAACGAGGACGATATTTCCGAATACATGAAAATTATCCTGCGGCAGCGTCAAGATAACCCCGTGCTGATTGATAAATATCTAATGGGCAAGGAAGTCGAGGTAGATGCGATTTGCGACGGCGAGGGCGTTTTTATACCCGGTATCATGGAGCAAGTAGAGCGTACGGGCGTACATTCGGGCGACAGTATCGCGGTATATCCGCCTATTTCCTTAGATGCGGCGATGAAAGCGCGCATAGTCGAGGTTACGCAAAAAATTTGCACTGCCTTACAGGTGCGCGGGCTAGTAAATATTCAATATGTAATCTACGGGGGCGCGCTGTATGTAATCGAGGTTAATCCGCGTGCAAGCCGCACCGTGCCGTATCTAAGTAAAGTTACCGCTATCCCTATGTGCGAATGGGCGGTTCGGGCGTCTTTGGGCGAAAAGCTGCCCGCATACGGACTTGCCGCCGAGCCGAATTTTGTAACGGTTAAAGTTCCCGTATTTTCGTTTGAAAAATTAACGGGTTTGGATACGCATTTAGGGCCGGAAATGAAATCAACGGGCGAGGTTTTAGGCATCGGCAGAGATTTAACCGAAAGCTTATATAAGGGGCTTTTGGCGGCGGGCTATAAAATGAAAAAGTCGGGCGGGGTTTTAATTACCGTAACCGACTTCGATAAAAACGAAATCGTCCCCATTGCACAGCGGTTTGCAAAACTGGGCTTTTCGCTTTATGCTACACGCGGCACAGCGGCGTTTTTAAAAAAGAACGGATTAGCGGTTGAAACGGTAGAAAAAATTTGCGACTGCAATCAAAACAACACCGCAACATTGTTAGAAAGCGGAAAAATTTCGTACGTGGTTTCGACTAGCGAAAAAGGCCGCGACCCTGCTTTCGACGACGTAAAAATCCGCCGCAAGGCATGTATGAGGGGTATTTCGTGCATGACCAGCCTAGATACGGCAAACGCCCTTATAGACAGCCTATTGTCGGGTTACAACGAGCATAACACCGAATTAGTAGAAATCGGCACGCTGCATAAGGGGGATAAATGATGAGCCAAACGGTACTAGTATTAGATTTCGGCGGTCAGTATAAAGAATTAATCGCCCGCAGCGTTAGAAATGCAGGCGTTTATTCCGTTATTAAGCACGGCAGCATGCCGGCACAACAGATAAAGGCCTTAAACCCTATCGGCATAATCTTAACGGGCGGTCCTAACAGCGTGTACGGGAAAAACGCCGTTAGTTACGACCGCGAGCTTTTTAATTTGGGCATACCTATTTTAGGGATTTGTTACGGCATGCAGCTGATGTGCTATGTATTAGGCGGCGAAGTCGGGCGCGGCAGCGTAGGCGAATACGGCAGCGTATGCGTAACGCCTACAAACGGGGGCAAGCCCTTTACCGCGCTTATGAGCCATCGGGATGTTTGCTTAAAGCCCCCGTTAGGCTTTACCGTTACGGCGGCAACCTCCAACAATATCGCATCGTTTGAAAACGCAGAAAAAAAGCTGTACGGCGTACAGTTTCATCCCGAAACGGCGCATACGCAAGGCGGCAAAGAAATCATTAAACACTTTCTATTTTCCGTTTGCGCGGCAAAAGGCGATTATCGGTTAGACGGCTATATTAAAAATCAGGTTAGCCGCATTCAAGCACAGGTTCAATCAGAAAGAGTGCTGCTAGGGCTTTCGGGCGGCGTTGATTCGTCCGTGTGCGCCGCGCTGCTTAGCCAAGCAATCCCTAACCGTTTAGTCTGCGTGTTTGTAGACCACGGCTTTATGCGGGCAGGCGAGGGCGACGAAATCGAGCGGATTTTTAAAGAAAAAAGCTTAAACTTTATTCGGGTAAATGCGGCGCAGCGATTTTTGGCGCGGTTAAAAGGCGTTACAGAGCCCGAGCAAAAGCGCAAAATTATCGGGGAGGAATTTGTGCGCGTATTCGAGGAGGAGGCCAAAAAACTGGGCAGCATTCCGTTTTTGGCGCAAGGCACCATTTACCCCGACATCGTAGAATCAGGCGGCGAAAAGGGCGCGGTAATCAAAAGCCACCACAACGTAGGAGGCTTGCCCGAAAGGCTGGGTTTTAAAGCGGTTATAGAGCCGCTTAGCGGACTGTTTAAGGACGAGGTGCGCAAAATAGGGCGTAAACTGGGGCTTCCCGCCGCCTTAACTTTCCGTCAGCCGTTTCCCGGACCTGGTCTTGCCATACGCATTATGGGAGAGGTTACGGCGCAAAAGCTAGAAACGCTGCGCCGCGCAGACGCCATTGTGCGGGAGGAATTGCTTCGGCGCAAAAAGCCCCCCAGTCAATTTTTTGCCGTTTTAACCGATACCTTTTCGGTAGGAGTTAAGGGCGACGACCGAACCTTCGACCGTGTTATCGCCGTGCGCGCGGTACAAACCGACGATTTTATGACGTGCGCCTACGCGCCGATTCCGCATACACTGCTGCGTAAAATTTCCGAGCGCATTACCAACGAAGTTGAGGGCGTAAGCCGCGTGGTATACGATATTACAGCTAAGCCGCCAAGTACGGTAGAATGGGAGTAAAGCATATGAAAGCAACTAAATTTATTTTTGTAACGGGCGGTGTTGTGTCCGGATTAGGAAAGGGCATTACGGCGGCGTCGCTGGGACGGTTGTTAAAGCAGCGCGGATTGCGCGTTGCCGCACAAAAGCTTGACCCGTATATGAATGTCGACCCCGGCACCATGAGTCCGTTTCAGCACGGAGAGGTTTTTGTTACCGACGACGGCGCGGAAACCGATTTAGATTTAGGCCATTACGAACGTTTTATAGACGAAAACCTAACTAAGTTTTCTAACCTGACATCGGGCAAGGTGTACTGGAATGTTCTGCACCGCGAGCGCGAGGGCGGATATTCGGGCAACACGGTTCAGGTTATTCCGCACGTTACCCAAGAAATTAAAAATTTTATTTACAGCGGAGCAGATAAAAGCGGCGCGGACGTCTTAATTACCGAGATAGGCGGTACAACGGGCGATATAGAAAGTCAGCCGTTTATCGAGGCGATTCGGCAAATAGGCTTAGAAAAAGGGCGCGAAAACTGCCTCTATATTCATGTAACACTGGTGCCGTACCTAAAAGCCTCCGGCGAGCATAAATCTAAGCCTACACAGCATTCCGTGCAAGGGCTGCAAGCGGCGGGAATTTTGCCTACCATTATCGTGGCGCGCGCCGATGAGCCTATCAGCGAAGGAATCAAGCAAAAAATCGCGCTGTTTTGTAACGTAAAATCGGATTGTGTAATAGAAAACACTACGCTGCAATCTTTATACGAAGCGCCGCTTATGCTGCACGAAAACGGCTTAGACAAAATTGTCTGCCGCGAGTTAGGAATAAATTTGCCGCACCCCGATTTATCCGCATGGCGCGGTATGATTAACAAAATCGCATCGCGAAAAAAAGAAATAACCATAGCTGTCGTAGGCAAATACGTCAAGCTGCACGACGCCTACTTATCTATCATCGAAAGCCTAAACCACGCGGGCTTTGAGGCGGGCGTATTTGTACACATTAAATGGATAGACAGTCAAAGCATAGAAGAGCAAGGCGCGCAAGCGCATTTAAACGGCGTTAGCGGCATGATTATACCCGGCGGCTTCGGAGACCGCGGCATAGAAGGAAAAATTGCCGCGTGCCGTTACGCGCGTGAAAACAACATTCCTTTTTTAGGCATATGTTTGGGTCTGCAAATAGCGGTTATCGAATTTGCGCGAAACGTCTGCGGTTTGCAAGACGCGCATTCAGCCGAATTTAACCCGTCTGCAAAAAACGCGGTTATCCATTATATGCCCGGTCAAGAGGGCAAGCTGCTTAGCGGCGGCACCATGCGTTTAGGCAGCTATCCGTGCCGCATTACGCCCAAAACACGCCTACATTCGCTGTACAATGCAGACGAAATACACGAGCGGCACCGTCATCGTTTCGAGCTTAACAATACGTACAGAGATACGCTGCAAAAAAACGGATTAACCCTTTCGGGCATTTCGCCCGACGGAAATTTAGTCGAAGCGGTTGAGATTGCGGGCAATTCATTTTTCGTAGGCGTACAATTTCACCCCGAATTTAAAAGCCGTCCAAACCGTCCGCATCCATTGTTTTTAGGGCTGGTGCAAGCGGCGTTAGGAGGGAAGCGTGATTAGCATAATAGACTACAAGGCGGGCAACGCGCCTAGCGTGTTAAACGCGGTACATAAGCTAGGGTTAAAAGCGCGGCTTTGCCCTAAGCCTGAATTTTTGCGCGGCGCGTCGCACATTATTCTGCCTGGGGTAGGCAGTGCGGGGGCTACCATGCGTTCGCTTGCGGAAAGCGGATTTTTATCTGCGCTTAGCGAGGCAGTGTTGCAAAAAAACATCCCGTACTTAGGGATATGCGTAGGTATGCAAATACTGTTTGAATACAGCCATGAAGAAAACACCGAATGCTTAGGCTGGCTTAAAGGCAACGTAATCCGCTTTGATAGCACAAAGGTGCGTGTACCGCAAATGGGCTGGAACAAGGTGCGCTTTACTAAGCCTGTACCGTTTAACTGCGCCGATAACTATTTTTATTTTGTAAATTCGTTTTATGCAGTTCCGCAAGATAAGGCCGATATTTGGGGTACGGCGGAGTACGGCACAGACTTTACGGCGGCGGTCAACCGCGGCAACATTTACGGCACGCAATTTCATGCCGAAAAAAGCGGCGCGGCGGGCTTAGAGCTTTTAAGGGGGTTTTTACAATGCTGACTAAAAGACTAATCGCTTGCTTTGATATTATAAACGGACGAGTAACTAAGGCAAAGCAATTTCAAGACAATATAGATGTTGCGCCCGCAGACGATTTGGCAGAAAAAATGTACGCAGACGGCATAGACGAGCTTATTTTTTACGATATTACCGCAAGCGCGCAAAAACGCAAAATTGATATCGAAACAGTAAAAAGAGTTGCTCAAAGAGTATGTATCCCGTTTTCCGTAGGCGGCGGCATAAAGGACTTGCACGATATGTACGAAACCCTAAAAGCAGGGGCAGAAAAAATCAGCGTAGATTCTATGGCGGTTAGAAATCCGCAAATTATCAAAGACGGCGCAAAGGCTTTCGGTTCGCAGTGTATCGTGCTTTCTTGTCAGGTAAAGCGTACCCAAAAAACCGCAAGCGGCTACGAGGTTTTTATAGACGGTGCCCAAGAGCCGACTGGCATGGATGCAATAGAGTGGATACAAAAAGGTCAAGATTTAGGCGCGGGCGAGATTTGTTTAAACAGCATAGATTTTGACGGCATGATGACGGGCTACGACCTTGAACTAATGGTAAAGGCAGGCCGCGCAGTAAGCTTGCCGCTAATTGCCTCAGGCGGCGCGGGGCTGCCGCAGCACCTAAAAGAGTTGTTTACTCATACCGATAGCTTAGGCGCGATTATCAGCAGCATGCTGTATTCGCCCAGAGCCGACAAAAATTTCTCTGTTCAAGAGTTAAAAAATTATTTAGCCGACCACAACGTAAACGTAAGGAAATAGTACACCTATGATTAAAAGAATTTTTACAGAAAAAAAGAAAGCTGTCAGCAAGCATGCCGAACAGCTAAAAAAAGAGCTAAACAGTCAGCTTAACGAAAGCATTACTTCGCTGCGGCTGTTTATCCGATACGACATCGAGGGCTTAGAGGATGCGTATTATGACGCGGCAGCCGCTACCATATTTTCGGAGCCGCCCGTAGACAGAGTATATGCAGAGCAGCTGCCGCAAATGGCGGGGCATACCGTGTTTGCCATTGAATATCTGCCCGGCCAATACGATGCACGCGCGGACTCTGCCGAGCAATGCGTGCAGCTGCTTACTATGGGCGTGCGCCCTACAATCCGCTGCGCGCAGGTTTATGCAATAAAGGGCGCAAAGGATATTTATAAAATTCAGCGTTATTTGGTTAATCCCGTTGATTCGCGCATCGCGCCGCTAAAAAAACCCGCTGCGCTAAGTCAAGCCTCTCCGCCGCCTGCGCCCGTTAAAGTAATACAGGGCTTTACGGCTTTTGATAAAAACCGCCTTACTGCTTTTTGTGCGGAAATGGGTCTTGCCATGAGTTTAGAAGATGCTAAATTTGTACAAAAATATTTCGCCTTAGAGGGCAGAGAGCCTACCGAAACGGAAATCCGCGTACTGGATACATACTGGTCTGACCATTGCCGCCATACCACGTTTTTAACCGAGCTTACCGATGTTGACTTTAACACCGATATACCCGAACTTAAAGACGCGTATGCGGAATATAAAGCACTCTTTACTAAGCATTACGGCGGCAGGGCGGATAAATACGAATGCCTTATGGATATGGCTACAATGGGAGTGCGCGAATTAAAAAGCAAGGGCTTACTTACCGCGTTAGACGAATCAGAGGAAATCAACGCGTGTTCGATTAAGGTAAAAGCCGAAACCTCACAAGGGGAAAAAGACTATTTAGTCATGTTTAAAAACGAAACGCATAACCACCCTACCGAAATCGAGCCTTTCGGCGGCGCGGCAACTGCTTTGGGCGGTGCAATCCGCGACCCGCTTTCGGGGCGTGCGTATGTATACCAAGCTATGCGTGTCAGCGGTGCGGGCGATATCACCGAGCCGATAGAAAATACTAGAGCGGGCAAGCTGCCGCAGCGCGTAATCTCACGCGAGGCTGCTAAGGGATTTTCTAGCTATGGCAACCAAATCGGGCTTGCAACAGGACAGGTATCCGAAATGTATCACGAGGGCTATAAAGCAAAAAGATTAGAAGCAGGCTTTGTAGTAGCGGCTGCGCCCGCCGAAAACGTAGTGCGCGTAAAGCCGCAAAACGGCGATTTAATTGTGTTAATCGGCGGAGATACGGGGCGCGACGGCGTAGGCGGCGCAACGGGTTCAAGCAAAGCGCATAACGCAGACAGCATCGAAACCTGCGGTGCAGAGGTGCAAAAAGGCAACCCCGTAACAGAACGCAAAATTCAAAGGCTGTTTAAAAACCCCGATTGCACGCGGCTTATTAAACGCTGCAATGATTTCGGCGCGGGCGGTGTTTGCGTGGCAATAGGTGAATTAGCAGACGGGCTAAACATCAATTTAGATGCAATTCCTAAAAAATACGAGGGGCTAAACGGTACGGAATTAGCCATTAGCGAATCGCAAGAGCGCATGGCGGCGGTTATCGCGCCGCAGGATTTTACTGCCCTAGAAAAGCTTTGCGCGGCGGAGAATTTAGCCGTAACGCACGTTGCAACCGTTACGGATACCAACCGTATGGTTATGACGTGGCAAGGGAGCGAAATAGTAAATTTAAAACGCACGCTGCTTTCGTCAAACGGCGTAAAACAATCCGTCCGCGCTTTGGTTACCGATACAATCTCCGATTACCTAGATAAGCCGTCCGATGCGGCAAAGGCACACCTAACGCACGGCGATTTTGCCGCCGCCCTTAAAGCCGAGCTTAAAAGGCTAAACGTGGCATCCAACAAGGGCATGAGCGAGATGTTCGACTCTACCATCGGCGCGGGCAGCGTATTTATGCCGTTCGGAGGTGCTAAGCAGCTAACGCCCGCCATTGCGATGGCGGCAAAGCTGCCCGTATTTCCGCTTGATACCGATACGGCTACGGTGGCAGCATGGGGCTGCGACCCTTACTTGACGCAGCAAAGTCCGTTTGTCGGGGCGCAGTATTCGGTGTTGCTTTCGGTTGCAAAAGTTTGCGCGGCAGGCGCGCCGTACGAGGGGATTTATCTAACAATGCAAGAATATTTTAAACGGCTGAAAAAAGACCCTTTAAGGTGGGGAGAGCCCGTTTCGGTTATGCTGGGTGCGCTAACGGCGCAAGTTAAGCTGTCCTTAGCCGCAATCGGCGGTAAGGATTCTTGCAGCGGCACCTTTAACGAGTTAGACGTTCCGCCTACGCTGATATCGTTTGCGTTATCTGCCGCAAGCGCGTCAAAGCTGATAACCAACGTTTTAACTAAGGGCGCAAAGGTATATAGAATAGCCTTGCCGCGCACGCAGTCTAATTGCCCCGATTACGGCTTTTTTGTACGGCTGATGAAAAAGCTTTCTAGCAACATAGCACAAGGAAAAATAAATTTTTGTACGGTTGTCGAAACGGGCGGCGCGGCGGCGGCGCTTGCAAAATCTGCCTTAGGCAACGGCTTAGGCTTTTGCTTTACCGCTTGTAAAGAAGATTTATTTGCGCCGCGCTTAGCCGATATTCTATTAGCGGGCGAGTTAGCGGATTTTGCCGAATTTTCGCCCGAATATATCGGAGAGGCGGGCGGCGAATCGTTTGAATTCGGACAAAGCGCGTTAAAGACAGAAGCTGCCGAAAAAGCGTATCTGGGCACGCTTTCGTCCGTATTTCCGATTACTGCCCAAGACGGCTGTTCCGCGCCGTGCGCAGACTTTAACAAAATTACCTTTTCGCCGTATACGGGCAAAAAGCTTGCTGCACCGCGCGTACTGATACCCGTTTTTCCCGGCAGTAATTGTGAATACGATACCGCTAAAAAGTTTTTAGACGCGGGCGCAAACGTAGAAACATTTGTGTTTAAAAACCTTTCGCAAAAGGACGTTAAGGAATCGGCGGCGGCATTAGCAGCCCTAATAAAAAACACCCAAATTCTTGCGCTTCCCGGAGGCTTTTCGGGCGGCGATGAGCCGGACGGAAGCGGTAAATTTATAGCAACTGTACTGCGCTGCCCGATAGTTGCCGACCGCTTAACCGAATTGTTAGAAAAAAGGCACGGCTTAGCTTTGGGTATTTGCAACGGCTTTCAAGCCTTAATTAAGCTAGGGCTTTTACCTTTCGGAAAAATCACGCCCTTAACGGAGGACAGCGCGACGCTGCACTTTAACAATATAGGCCGCCATGTGTCGGCGTTATGCCGCGTGCGGGTAGCGTCCGTTGATTCGCCGTGGCTTTCCTTCGTTCAGGTAGGAGATGTTTTCACTACGGCCGTAAGCCACGGAGAGGGCAGGCTGATTGCACCGCAAAGCGTACTGGAAAACCTTAAATCTAGCGGCAGAATATGCACCCAATATATCGATAGCGGCGATGTGCCTTCCGCAGAAATTCCGCACAATCCAAACGGTTCAGCTTACGCAATCGAGGGGCTTATTTCGCCTTGCGGCAGAATTTTAGGCAAAATGGGGCATGTAGAGCGCAGCGGAAAAGACTTATATAAAAATGTACCGATAAAAAAGGATTTAGATATTTTTTCCGCAGGGGTTAAATATTTTAATTGAAAAAAATCAAAAAAACGTTTATACTGTAAAAGCGAGGTAACAAACATGAGTAAAAAAATAGTGCTAGCGTATTCGGGCGGCTTAGACACAACCGTAATGATTCCGTGGCTGAAAGAAAACCAACCGAACAGCGAGGTTATTCCGGTATGCGTAGACGTAGGTCAATGCAACGATTACGAGGCGGTTAAGCAGCGCGCCGCCAAAACAGGCGCGGGGCGCGTGCATATTATCAATGCCCGCGAGGAATTTGTAACCGATTTTCTTTTTCCGATGCTAAAAGCACAAGCGGTATATAACGGCAAGTATCTTTTGGGCACGGCAATTGCCCGTCCGCTGATTGCCAAAAAGCTGGTGGATATCGCACTTAAAGAAAACGCTGCGGCAATCTGTCACGGAGCAACGGGCAAGGGCAACGACCAAATCCGCTTCGAGCTTACCGTTAAAGCGTTTGCGCCGCAACTGCAAATTATCGCGCCGTGGCGTGTGTGGGAGTTAAAATCCCGCGACGAAGAAATGGAGTTTTTGCGTGTCCGCAATATCGAAGCACCCATGAAAAAAGAGCAAAGCTACAGCCGCGACGATAATTTATGGCACATAAGCCACGAAGGGTTAGAATTAGAAAATCCTGCCGTCGGCGCGGATTACAAGCGATTACTGCAAATGTCCGTACCGCCGCAAGACGCGCCCGACAAACCCGAATGCGTAGAGCTTGCCTTTGAAAAAGGTATTCCCGTTACACTAAACGGCAAGCATTTTTCGCCTGTTGCACTGTTAGAGGAATTAAATAAAATCGGTGGCCGCAACGGGGTAGGCGTAATCGACATTGTAGAAAACCGCATCGTAGGCATGAAATCGCGCGGCGTGTACGAAACGCCTGGCGGCACCGTTTTATATGCGGCGCACGCCGAGCTTGAAAACCTCTGCCTAGACCGCAAAACCGCATCGTTTAAGCAAACCGTTTCACACACTTTGGGCGAATTAATTTATGCGGGCGAGTGGTACACGCCGCTTAGAGAGGCACTGAGTGCGTTTGTAGATAAAACCCAAGAAACCCTTACCGGCAAGGTACGCCTAAAACTATACAAAGGCAACCTTATCCCTAACGGGTCTGAGTCGCCGTATTCGCTGTATAACGAAGAAATGGCAAGCTTTACAACGGGCGGGCTTTACAGCCACCAAGATGCAGAGGGCTTTATCAATTTAACAGGCCTGCCGCTAACGGTACGGGCGCTTATGAACAGGAGGACAAAATGAAAAAACTATGGGGCGGGCGTTTTTTACACGGTACAGACAGCAAAGCAGACGGCTTTAATTCCTCTGTTTCGTTTGATAAAAGGCTGTATAAGCAAGATATCTGCGGCAGTATAGCGCATGCGGAAATGTTAGGGCGGCAAGGAATTATCCCGCGTGAGGACGCAGCGGCGATAACCCACGCGCTTAAAGAAATTTTAGCGGATATAGATAGCGGTAAGCTGGTTATTGACAACGCCGCAGAGGATATACATTCGTTTATCGAAAGTCAGCTGATAAGCCGTATCGGCGAGGCGGGCGGCAAGCTGCACACGGGCAGAAGCCGCAACGACCAAGTAGCCTTAGATATGCGTATGTATGTAAAGGTCGAAATCGCTGCGGTAAAGGCGCAGCTTAACGAATTGTTAACTATACTGCTTACGCTTGCAAAAAAACACCTTAAAGACAGTATGCCGGGCTTTACGCATATGCAAAAGGCGCAGCCCATAACGCTAGCCCACCACCTTATGGCGTATTTTGAGATGTTTAAACGCGATTACCAAAGGCTTTCCGACTGCGCGGCGCGCACCGACGAAATGCCGCTGGGCAGCGGTGCTTTGGCAGCCTCTCCGTATCCGTTAGACAGAGAATTTGTAAAGCAGCAGCTAGGCTTTGCCGCCGTTACTTTAAACAGTTTGGATGCGGTTTCAGACAGAGATTTTTGTATCGAGTTTGTATTTTGCTGTTCGGCTTTAATGATGCACCTAAGCCGATTCTGCGAAGAACTCATTTTATGGGCAACGGACGCATTCGGCTTTATTACCTTATCCGACGCGTATTCGACAGGTTCGTCTATCATGCCGCAAAAAAAGAATCCCGACATGGCAGAACTGATTAGGGGCAAAACGGGGCGCGTATACGGCGATTTAATAGGCTTATTAACCGTAATGAAAGGTCTGCCGCTTGCGTACAACAAGGATATGCAAGAGGATAAGGAGACGGTTTTTGACGCCGCCGATACCGTAAACGCCTGTTTGGACGTTTTTAGCGGCATGTTAAAAACCGCAGTATTTAACACCGATGCTATGCGCCTTAGCGCAAAGGGCGGTTATACGAATGCAACGGACGCTGCGGACTGGCTGGTTAAAAAAGGCTTGCCGTTTAGAGAGGCACACGGGATAATCGGCAAATTAGTGCTGTACGCGATAAGCCAAAACAAGCCGATTGAAGCCTTGACGCTAAAAGAATTAAAGGCGATTTCACCGCATTTTGACGAAACCGTATACAGCGCAATAACGGTTGAGGCCTGCGTACAAGCGCGCAACATAACGGGCGGGCCTGCCGAAAAAGCGGTTTTGCACTCAATCAATGCGGCGCAGCAATTTTTACAAGAGGTTAAAAAAGATGTCTAAGCTTAGGTTCATAGACGCGGCGGTTATCACGCAAGCCGTTGCGGATTTATGCGTTGACGCCAACATTTGCATCGGTGCGGATATGTACGCGGCATTAAAAACGGCGCACGGCGCAGAACTTTCTCAATTAGCAAAATCCGCCTTGCAAGATTTACTGCAAAACGCCGACATTGCCCAAAAAGAAAAACTGGCTTTGTGTCAGGATACGGGCATGGCGGTTGTGTTTATTTCTATCGGCGATACGGTTCATGTACAAGGAAACATCGAAGATGCAGTAAACGAGGGTGTGCGGCAAGGGTATCACAAGGGCTATTTCCGCAGCAGCGTAGTTTCCGACCCGATAAAGCGCACCAACACCCAAGACAATACGCCCGCCGTGATTTACTACGATTTTTTACAAGGGGATACGCTAAAAATTACGGTTGCGCCAAAGGGTTTCGGCAGCGAAAACATGAGCGCGCTTAAAATGCTTATGCCTAGCGACGGTATAGAGGGCGTAGAGGAATTTGTTGTTCAAACCGTTAAGGCGGCGGGGGCAAATCCGTGCCCGCCGATTGTGGTGGGCGTAGGCGTAGGCGGCACAATGGAAAAAGCCGCGCTTTTAGCTAAACAAGCCCTGCTGCGCGATATCGGCACGCCGCACCCTAACCCGTTTTGGGCAGAATTTGAGCTGCGCACACTTAGCCGCATAAACGCCTTAGGGATAGGCGCGGCGGGCTTCGGCGGCAAAACTACCGCGCTAGGAGTTCATGTGTTACCGTATCCTACGCACATCGCAGGGCTGCCGGTTGCCGTTAATATCGGCTGCCACGCAACCAGGCACAAAACCAAAGAAATTTAAGGAGCGGCAAAACCCTATGGACACAATAAAAATAAAAAGCCCCGTTTCAAACGCCGATATAGCCAAACTGCGCGCGGGCGACAAGGTGCTGTTATCCGGCGTACTGTACACGGCAAGAGACGCGGCACATAAGCGCATAGCAGATTTAATGCGGGATAATAAGCCCTTGCCCCTAGACTTAACGGGGCAAACCGTATACTATGCAGGCCCGTGCCCCGCGCCGCCCGATAAGGCTATCGGGTCTTGCGGCCCTACAACAAGTTCCAGAATGGACGTATACGCAGGCGGGCTAATCCAAAAAGGAATATTTCGTGTTATGATAGGAAAAGGCGACAGAAACGGCGCGGTTATAGACGCTATCCAACAGCACAACGGTTTGTACCTTGCCGCAATCGGCGGCGCGGGCGCGTTAATATCGTTGTGTGTTAAAAAAGCCGAGATAGCCGCCTTTGCCGATTTAGGCGCAGAGGCAATCTATAAATTAACCGTACAAGATATGCCGCTTATCGTTGCGGCGGATTGCAAGGGAGGAAACCTCTATGAATTACAGTAACGAATCCTTAAAAAAGCATTACGGCTGGCAAGGCAAAATAGAAATTGTCAGCAGAGTACCGCTTAACACGCGCGAGGACTTATCCTTAGCGTACACGCCCGGTGTGGCAAGTCCGTGCTTAGAAATTCAAAAGGACGTTTCAAAAAGCTATCTTTTAACGCGCAGGTCAAATTTAATCGCAATCGTTACCGACGGCACGGCGGTTTTAGGCTTAGGCGATATCGGGCCGGAGGCAGCCATGCCCGTTATGGAGGGCAAGGCGGTATTGTTTAAACAATTCGGCGGCGTCGATGCCGTTCCGCTGTGTATCCGCAGTAAGGACATTAACGAAATTGTAAACACCGTGCGCTTGCTAGCGGGTTCTTTCGGCGGCATCAACTTAGAGGATATTTCCGCGCCGCGCTGTTTTGAGATTGAGCGGCGGTTAAAAGAATGCTGCGATATTCCTATTTTCCACGATGACCAACACGGTACGGCAATTGTCGTGTTAGCGGCGGTTATGAATGCGCTGCGGCTAACGAAAAAAAAGCCCGCCTCCGTTTCGGTTGTAATCAACGGCGCAGGTTCGGCAGGCATTGCAACGGCGCGGCTTTTATTAGATTACGGTATACAGGACATCGTGCTGTGCGACCGCAGCGGCGCGCTGTACAAAGGGCGCGCGGGAATGGATTCCGAAAAACAAAGCATAGCCGAAATTACTAACCGCACGCAAAAAAAGGGCAGTCTTGCGGAGGTTATGGCTAACACGGATATTTTTATCGGTCTATCCGTCGGGGGTTGCGTTACGCGGGACATGGTAAAAAGCATGAATGTAAAGCCGATAGTTTTTCCGCTTGCAAACCCGACCCCCGAAATCATGCCCGACGAGGCACGGTTGGGCGGCGCGGCGGTAATCGGTACGGGGCGCAGTGATTTTCCTAACCAAATTAACAACGCACTTGCTTTTCCGGGCGTGTTTAGGGGTGCGCTGGATGCGCGGGCAGGCAAAATCACCGAGCCCATGAAAATCGCCGCCGCACAAGCACTGGCAAGCTATGTAAAAGACGGACAGCTAAGCGCAGATTACATCATACCCGATACACTGGATAAAGCGGTATCGGAGGCTGTTGCTAAGGCCGTAGCAAAAGCGGCACCGTAACACACAAAGGAGTTACCCAAATGAAAATCAATCAGAATTATCTTAGCTTAAACGACAGCTATTTGTTTTCGAGCATTGCCCAAAAGGTTCGCGATTATAAAGCTGCCAATCCGAATAAAGAGGTGATTAGCTTAGGAATCGGCGATGTTACCCGTCCGCTAGCGGCGGCCGTTGTTCAGGCTATACAAGAGGCGGCAACCGAGATGGGGCAAAAGGATACGTTTCGCGGCTACGGAGAAGAACAAGGCTATCATTTTTTGCGCCAAGCAGTTGCGGAATATTACGCCAAAAAGGGCGTAACGCTTGACGCGGACGAGGTATTTATTTCGGACGGTGCTAAAAGCGATTTAGCCAACGTATTAGATATTTTTGCGGGCGGGCAAACCGTTTTAATTCCTAACCCCGTGTATCCAGTGTACCACGACACCAACGTAATGGTAGGCAACCGCATAGTGTATACGGACGGTACAGAAAAAAACGGCTTTTTACCTATGCCCGATCCACAAATCACCCCCGATATCATATACCTATGTTCGCCCAACAATCCCACAGGCGCGGTATATTCAAAAAGTCAGCTGCAAGAATGGGTTAATTACGCGCTAAAAGCGGGGGCAGTAATTTTATTTGACGCGGCATACGAGGTGTTTATCCGCGATAAGGATTTGCCTTCTAGCATATACCAAATCAACGGCGCAAAGGAATGTGCAATAGAGATTTGTTCATTATCTAAAACAGCGGGCTTTACGGGTACGCGGTGCGGCTATACGGTTGTACCTAAAAGCCTTGTCCGCAGCGGCGCGCAGCTTAATAAGCTATGGCTGCGCCGTCAAACCACAAAATTCAACGGCGTATCGTACATCATTCAAAAAGGCGCGGCGGCTGTCTTTACGCAAGAGGGGCAAGCCCAAACCCGCAGCGATATTACGTATTACGCAAACAACGCCGCCGTTATTACAAAAACATTAAATAAAAAGGGCATATGGTCTACGGGCGGAATTAATTCGCCGTATGTTTGGTTTAAGTGTCCCGACGGCTATTCTAGCTGGCAGTTTTTTGATAAGCTGCTGAATGAGGCAAATGTAGTAGGCACGCCCGGCGCGGGCTTTGGCAGCGGCGGAGAAGGCTTTATGCGCTTTACCGCTTTCGGAAACGCCGAAAAAACATTGCAAGCCATGAAAAACTTTGAAAAATTGTTTTAATGCAAAAAAACCAAAACACATTGACAGGCATAAAACCTTGTGTTAGAATAAGAGTAACAGATAAGATATTTTAAGAGGTGTTTATGGAAGAAAAACAAAACGTATCGGGAATTTTAAGAAATCAAGACGGCAGTAAATTTTCACGCTTTCAATTATTCTTTTTCACGATAATTATAATGACGATAGCATTTATAATTATTAACAGTATCATTTTAATTTCGTATTTTAGATTCGAATCTACATTTGGCGGTTTAAACAGTATCGTTTTTATATTTGTACTATTTTTTGCTGTTCTCTATTCTACGTTAGGAATCTATTTATTTTTACGGCATAAGAAAAAACCGATTCATAAAGCACCTGTCATTTCATTATGGATATTGACATGTTTATTAATAGGTGCATCTTTTGCATTAAGGATTTTATTTTTTAGTCTAGTTTTTGATTTAATATTTGTGATGATATTATGTATTTTAGAACTAATGCTATCTCTAATGAGCATGGTTGCAATCATAGTTCATTTAGTCCGATTAAAAAATAAGTTGATTTGCTTAAAAAATTGATTGACAAGCGGCAGCGTTTTTGATATAGTGTAGAAAGATAAACAAAGGTGTTTATCGGCAAGGGCAGTACTGTCCGCCGATAAGCACCTTTTTTATTTGGGAGAACGCACCATGAAAAAGCCGTTTGTAAGCAGCGAACAATTAGAAAAAATTATACAAAAGTTTCCTACGCCGTTTCATTTATACGATGAGGCGGGGATTCGTAAAAACGCCCGAAGATTGTTAAAAGCCTTTTCGTGGAATACGGGTTTTTGCGAATATTTTGCGGTAAAAGCAAACCCTAATCCGTCGCTTTTAAAAATATTAAAAGAGGAAGGCTGCGGCGTGGATTGTTCTAGTCTTACCGAATTGATGCTTGCACAAAGCTGCGGCTTTTCGGGCGATGAAATTATGTTTTCGTCTAACGCTACGCCCGCGCAAGACTTTATATACGCGCATAAACTAAACGCGCTAATCAATTTAGACGATATTACACATATTGACTTTTTAGAAAAATGTATCGGCAAGCTTCCGCAAAAAATTTGCTTGCGCTATAACCCGGGGTCAGACTTTAATATCCGCAGTCAAATTATGGATACCCCCAAAGACGCAAAGTACGGCTTTACCAAACCGCAGCTTTTACAAGGCATTAAAATGCTGCAAACAAAGGGCGTAACGCAGTTTGGGCTGCACGCGTTTTTATCTAGTAATTCGCTAGAATCTGCATATTATCCCGCGCTTGCCGAAAAGCTGTTTGAAACGGCTGTTTGGCTGAAAGGCGAAACGGGCGCGGCAATCGGCTTTATCAATCTAAGCGGCGGTATAGGAATCCCGTATAAGCCAGAGGATAATCCTATAGATATCCAAGACGTTAGCTTGGGCGTACAGGAGGCGTACAACCGTATTCTTACCGCTAACGGCTTAGACGGGGTGCGTATATGCACAGAGCTTGGCCGCTACATGACCGGCCCTTACGGCGCGTTAATCGCTACGGCAATTCATAAAAAAGATATCTACAAAAGCTACGTCGGCTTAGACGCCTGCGCGGTAAACCTTATGCGCCCCGCTATGTACGGCGCGTATCACCACATTACGGTGATAGGAAAAGAAAACGCGCCGCACGATAAGCTGTACGATATCACGGGCGGCTTATGCGAAAATAACGATAAGTTTGCCCTAGACCGTGCCTTGCCCGCTATCGAAACGGGCAATCGGATTTTTATCCACGATACTGGCGCGCACGGCTATGCAATGGGCTATAACTATAACGGCAAGCTGCGTTCGGCAGAGGTTTTATTGCAAGAGGACGGCAGCGCAAAGCTGATACGCCGTGCCGAAACGCCTGAGGATTATTTCGCAACGCTGAAATTTTAAAAGGAGAAAAATAAAAATATGAAAATAGACGAACAAACCGTGTTATATTTACAAGAGCTTTCGTACTTAACACTTTCCGCGCAAGAGCGCGCCGAAATAGCAAACAGCTTAGAAAATATCCTGCAATACATGGCCGTTTTATCCAAAGCCGATACAAAAAGCGTTTCCGCTGAGGTGTCGGGCGACCCTGTTAAAAACGCATTAAGACCCGACCGCACAGAGGATTTTGGGCTAAGCGCGGATATCCTTAAAAACGCGCCCGTATCGGACGGGGAATTTTTTATCGTGCCAAAGGTAATAGAATAATCCATGCAAAAAAACGAGGTAACAAGCTTATCCGCCCTTAGCTTGGCAGGCTTAATAAAAGCCAAAAAAATCGGAGTCCGCGAGGCCGCCGAGGCTTTTTTATCCGCCGCAAAAAACGGGCGGCCGCGCCACAATACTTTTATTTCGGTTTGCGAAGACGGCGAGGTTTTTCAGCAAGCCGATGCGGTTCAAAAAAAGCTAAACGCGGGGGAAGAGCTTTCGCCGCTTGCAGGCGTTCCGATTGCGCTTAAAGACAATATTTGCACCGTAGGCTTACCCGCCACATGCGCCTCTAAAATGCTAAAAAACTTTACCCCCGTATACGACGCAACGGCAGTACAAAGGCTTAAAGCGGCGGGGCTTGTGGTGATAGGCAAGCTGAATATGGACGAGTTTGCTATGGGCGGTTCGTCCGAGACGGGCGTGTTCGGCGCGGTTAAAAATCCGTGGAATACCGCTTGCGTTGCGGGCGGTTCGTCGGGTGGCAGCGCGGCGGCGGTTGCGGCAGCAGAAATTCCCGTTGCGCTGGGCAGCGACACAGGCGGCAGCATCCGTCAGCCGTGTTCCTTTTGCGGAGTAAGCGGCATTAAGCCCACCTACGGCGCGGTGTCGCGGTACGGGCTTATCGCATACGCCTCATCGCTTGACCAAATAGGGCCGATTGCACGCGATATAGACGATTGCGCCGCCTTACTGCATCTTATTTCGGGCGCGGACGGGCGGGACGCAACCTGTACGTTAGAAAAGCCCCTTGCGTTTAATCGGGAAATTCCGCAAAATCTTAGCGGACTGAAAATAGGAATCCCTAAAAACTATTTTTCAGACGGCATAGAATCCGATGTGCAATCGGCGGTATTAAACGCGGCAAAACAGTTTAAAGCCGCAAAAGCTAACGTAGACGAATTTATTATGCCGCTTACCGAATATACGGTGCCTGCTTACTATGTGATAGCGGCGGCGGAGGCATCCTCTAACCTTTCGCGCTACGACGGCATAAAATACGGATTTAAAAGCGAAAACGCAAAAACACTGCGCGAGGTTTACCAAATGTCGCGCAGCGAGGGCTTTGGCGAAGAGGTTAAGCGGCGCATTATGCTGGGCAGCTTTGTATTGTCAAGCGGCTATTACGACGCATTTTATAAAAAAGCCATGCAAACGCGCGCACTAATCAAAGCCGAATTTGCAAAGCTTTTTGATTCATACGATATCATTCTTGCGCCCGTTGCCCCCACAACGGCGTATAAAATCGGGCAAAACATTCACGACCCGATAAAAATGTATATGGGCGATATTTACACCGTGTCCGTAAACCTTGCAGGGTTGCCCGCCGTAAGCTTGCCGTGCGGCTTTGATAAGCGCGCCATGCCCATAGGCTTACAGCTTATCGGAAAAGCGTTTTCGGAACAGAAACTGATAACCGCTGCTAAGTATTTTCAAAAAATTACCGATTGGCACACCAAAAAGCCGGGAGGTGAAAAATGAAATACGAAACGGTTATCGGGATTGAAGTTCATGCAGAGCTTAATACACAATCTAAAATTTTTTGCGGCTGCCCAAATGCTTTCGGAGCAGTTCCCAACACGCACATTTGCCCGATTTGTTCGGGTCAGCCCGGCGCGCTGCCTAAGCTTAACGAGGCGGTAGTCGAGTGCGCCGTAAGGCTAGGGCTTGCGCTTTCGTGCAAGATTGCAAAAAAATGCAACTTCGACCGCAAAAATTATTTTTACCCCGACCTTCCCAAAGCGTATCAAATATCGCAGCTGTATTTTCCGATTTGCACCGACGGCTTTTTAGAAATACAAACCACCAACACCCCCAAACGCATAGGCATTCGAGAAATACACATCGAAGAAGACGCGGGGAAATTAAAGCTTGCCTCTTTGGGCAGAGCAACGCAAGCAGACCTTAACCGTGCGGGAGTTCCGCTGTTAGAAATCGTAACCCAGCCTGATTTTGAAAGCGGTGAAGAGGTGATAGCGTTTATTGAGCGGCTAAGAGAAATCATGCTGTATTTAGATATTTGCGACTGCAAAATGCAGGAGGGTTCTTTGCGTGCCGATATCAACCTTTCGCTTAAACAAAAAGACGGCGAGTTGGGAACGCGAACCGAAACAAAAAACCTTAATTCCTTAAAAGCCGTTTTGCGCGCTGTACAATACGAAACCGCACGGCAAGCCGAAATCCTAGCAAAGGGCGGCATGGTTACACAGCAAACCCGCCGATGGGACGACGAAAAAGCGGTGTCGCACCCTATGCGCAGTAAAGAAAACGCACAGGATTACCGCTATTTTCCGGAGCCTGATTTGCCGCCGCTTTATATTTCGGACGGGCAGATTAAAAAGCTAAGTAAATCTTTGCCCGAATTCGCCCACCATAAACGCAGGCGGTTTACGCAAGAGCTAGGCATTTCACCCAGCGCAGCCGAAATCATTTGCAAAAGCAAAAACATAGCAGAGCTGTTTGAAGCCGTTGCAGAGGGCAGCGGCAATAGCGTAGAAGCGGCTAATTTAATAACGGGCGATATCCTGCGGCTGATAGGCGAAAAAGGCTTAGACCCCGAAAAAATTTGCCTAGACGCGGCAAAGCTTACTAGCCTTATAGATATGGTTACAAGCGGTAAAATTAATCGCGGCGTATACAAGGAGGCTGTCGAGGCGGTGTTTCTGCACGATGCCGACCCGACAGCCTATATTACCCAAAAAGGCTTATTTGCTGTTTGCGACGACGCCCTCATCCGCGCCGCCGTTACCGAAGCCATTAGTAAAAACCCTCAAGCGGCGGCGGATTATACCGCAGGAAAGGAAAAAGCTTTTGCTTGCTTAATGGGGCAGGCCATGAAGCATTTAAGCGGCAAAGCAGACCCTGCCGCCGTGCGAAAAATGTTAGTAGAGGTGTTAAAGGAGAACGTGTAAAATGTTAAAAGAAGGCAGCGTAAGAATACCGTCCGGCTGCGCCATATCCGGCATTATAGATACCAGCGGCGCAAGATTCAGCGGCGAGGCGATTATTAAGTCTATATCCGTTATGCGCGAGCGTTCTAACGGGCTAGGCGGCGGCTTTGCCGCATACGGCATATATCCCGAATACAAGGACTATTACGCCTTGCATATATTCTTTGATTCGTCCGCTGTCCGCAAAGCGTGCGAGGAGTTTTTAGAGCGTCATTTTGATATAATCAACCTTAGCAAAATTCCTACGCACACCGTAAAAGAAATTACGGACGCGCCCCGCATTTGGCGGTACTTTGTTACGCCGCTGCCTACAAAGCTTGCGGCAAGCGGATTGTGCGAGCGCGAATTTACGTCAAAGTGCGTGTTTCGCATAAACACCCAAATAACGGGCGCGTATGTTTTTTCCAGCGGCAAAAATATGGGCGTATTTAAAGGTGTCGGGTATCCGGAGGATATCGGCAGATATTTCGGCTTACAAAATTATTTCGGCTACGCTTTTACGGCGCACGGCCGCTATCCCACCAATACGCCGGGTTGGTGGGGCGGCGCGCACCCGTTCGCGCTGTTAGATTACACAGTGGTGCATAACGGAGAAATTTCCTCTTACGATGCAAACCGCCGCGCTATCGAGCCGTACGGCTACACCTGTACGCTGCAAACAGATACCGAGGTTATTACCTACATAATCGACTACCTGCACCGCAAAAAAGGCCTTTTAATGGAAGAAATCGCCTCTGTAATAGCCGCGCCGTTTTGGGAAACTATCGCCCGCTTTAACACTTCGGTTCAAGAAAAATACGAGTATTTGCGGACAGTGTTTGCAGGTCAGCTGATTACGGGGCCGTTTTCGATTATCGCAGGCTTCGAGGGCGGGCTAATGGCATTAAACGACCGCTTAAAGCTGCGCAGCATGGTAGTGGCGGAAAAAGGCACTAAAACGTATATCGCAAGCGAGGAGGCGGCTATCCGCATGGTAGAGCCTGATGTAGAAAATGTCTTTGCGCCCGACGGCGGCGAGCCGATTATTGTTCGATTGAGAGGTGAGGCACATGGCAATTAATTTTTTATATCCCGAATACGAGATTGTGCGCAAGGAAAGCCGTTGCATTGCGTGCAGAGCTTGTGAAAATCAGTGCGCACACGGGGCACACGAATTTTTAGCGGATAAAGGCGTAATGACGTGCGATGAGTCTAAGTGCGTAAACTGTCACCGCTGCGTGTGCATTTGCCCGACCCGCGCGTTAAAAATAGTTAAAAGCGGTAATGCGTATAAGCAAAACGCAAACTGGGGGCAGCGCACGGTGGACGAGCTTTACCGTCAGGCGGATTCGGGCGGGGTATTGCTTTCCAGCATGGGCAATCCGCAAAATTACCCTGTATATTTTGATAAAATTCTTTTAAACGCATCTCAGGTTACCAATCCGTCGATTGACCCGCTGCGTGAACCTATGGAAACACGGTGTGCTTTGGGTGCAAAGCCGCACCGTATCGAGCGGGATAAAAAGGGCAATATCAAAAACAATTTGCCGCCGCAGTTAAAGCTTTCTATGCCGATACTGTTTTCGGCTATGAGCTACGGTTCTATCAGCTATAACGCGCACGAAAGCTTAGCCCGCGCCGCCCAAGAACTAGGGATTTATTACAACACGGGCGAGGGCGGCCTGCACGAGGACTTTTACAAATACGGCAAAAACACGGTTGTTCAGGTTGCGTCCGGCAGATTCGGCGTGCATTCGGGATACCTAAACGCAGGCGCGGCAGTCGAAATTAAAATGGGTCAAGGCGCAAAGCCGGGAATAGGTGGACATTTGCCCGGCACAAAAATTGTCGGCGACATTGCCCGCACAAGAATGATACCCGAAGGAACAGACGCAATCAGTCCCGCGCCGCACCACGATATCTATTCGATAGAGGATTTGCGTCAGTTAGTATATTCGCTAAAAGAGGCTACCGATTACAAGCTGCCCGTAATCGTTAAAATTGCCGCCGTACATAATATTACCGCCATAGCCAGCGGCATTGCCAGAAGCGGCGCGGATATTATCGCCATAGACGGCTTTCGCGGCGGTACGGGTGCCGCGCCTACCCGCATACGCGACCATGTAGGCATTCCGATAGAGCTTGCGCTTGCCAGCGTAGATAAACGCCTGCGCGACGAGGGCATCCGCGATAACGTCAGCTTAGTAGTAGGCGGCAGTATACGCAGCAGCGCGGACATTGTAAAAGCGGTTGCACTAGGCGCAGACGCCGTGTATATTGCCTCTGCCGCGCTGCTTGCGCTGGGGTGTCATTTATGCCGCAGCTGTCAAACGGGCAAATGCAACTGGGGAATCGCCACGCAAATTCCGCAGCTAACCAAACGGCTTAATCCCGATATCGGCTGCAAGCGTTTAGTAAATCTATTAAGCGCGTGGAAGCACGAAATTCAAGAGATGATGGGCGGCATGGGCATCAATTCGATAGAGGCCTTAAAGGGCAACCGTCTTATGCTGCGCGGAATCGGCCTAAACGAGCGGGAGCTTGCCGTATTAGGCATCAAGCACGCGGGAGAATAAAATCGCATGAAAAGAGTATATGTAAACGAAAACTGGTGCTTAGGCTGCCGCTTGTGCGAATATCATTGCGCCTTTGCCGAAAGCCGCCAAAAGGATATGGCACGGGCTTTGCGCGGCGTTAAAATTAATCCCGCTATCCGCATCGAAGCAAATAACGGCATAAGCTTTGCCGTATCGTGCCGCCACTGCAAGCAGCCCCTTTGCGTTAAGGCTTGCATTACGGGTGCGCTGCATATAACCAACGGCATAATTACAGCCGATAAGGCACGGTGCGTGGGCTGCTATACCTGCATACTGTCTTGTCCGTTCGGCGCGATTTCGCAAAACGAAACGGGGGTAATTCAAAAATGCGAATTATGCACCGCGTCGCACGGTTCGCCCGCTTGCGTTAAGGGCTGCCCGAATAACGCCCTTGTGTACGAGGAGAGAGAATAATATGGAATATGTAATCATTGGAAATTCAGCCGCCGCTATCGGAGCGGTAGAGGGTATCCGCAGCGTGGATAAAAAAGGCACAATTACTTTGGTATCCAACGAGCCTTACCACACCTATTCGCGTCCCTTAATTTCGTATTTGTTACAAGAAAAAGTTACAGAGGACGCCATGAAATACCGTCCCGATACTTTCTATACAGAAAACGCATGCCGTTTAATTTTTGCCTCAGCGGTGCAAATTGACGCGAAAAAAAAGCGCGTTTTATTAGATAACGGTCAAGAATTGCCCTACGGTAAGCTGCTTACGGCTACGGGTTCAAGCGCGTCCGTTGTGCCGTTTGCAGGGCTGCAAAGCGTTAAAAACGCGTTTACCTTTATGGGGCTAGACGATGCAAAGGCTTTGCGCGCCGCACTAAAACCCGACTGCCGCGTATTAATTGTCGGCGCGGGCTTAATCGGGCTGAAATGCGCCGAGGGCATTGTAAAGCTAGCGGGCAGCGTTACGGTTGTAGAGGTTGCCGATAGGATTTTATCCGCCGTATTAGACGGGGAGGGCGCAAAAAAGGTGCAAGCGCATATCGAAAGCAAGGGCGTATCCTTTATGCTTTCGGCTAAGATTGAGCGTTTTGAGGAGACTAGGGCTTTTTTAAGCGACGGGCGGCAAATCGAATTTGATGTTTTAGTAACGGCAACAGGCGTAAAGCCTAATGTAGATTTACTTAAAGGAATTGCCCGAATAAATAAGGGTATTTTAATCAACGAAAAATCGCAAACCTCCGCAACGGATATTTATGCGGCGGGCGACTGCACCGAGTGCGTAGATGTTTCTAGCGGCGAAAGCAAAATCATGGCGCTACTGCCTAATGCGTATATGCAAGGCGAATGCGCGGGGCTGAACATGGCGGGCGTTGATACGGCCTTTACCCAAGCAATCCCTATGAATGCTGCGGGCTTTTTCGGCTTACATATTATCTCTGCGGGGACGTATTGCGGCGAGGTGTATACGTGCGCGGAAAAAGACTACAAAAAATTATTTTACAGCCGCGACAAGCTAAACGGCTATATACTCATCGGCAATGTAGAAAAGGCAGGAATTTACACAAGCCTTATACGCGGGGCAACACCGCTTAGTTCGATAGATTTTAATTTGGTGTGCCGTCATCCCAGCCTTATGGCATTTACCAAAACCGAGCGGGCGGCTAAATTAGGAGGTGAAAAATGAAAATAGACGCAGCAAATTTAGATTTTGAGCAGCTTAACAAAGCCCTTAAAAACGTACAAGGCGACAGCATTGTGGATAACTGCTTAGGGCAGCGTTTTATCGGCGTTAAACGAAACAGCGGTAAGCTTACCCTAAACGGAACGCCCGGTAACGCGTTAGGCGCGTATTTAGACGGCGCGGTAATAGAGGTTTTCGGCAACGCACAAGACGCGGTAGGCGATACCATGAACGACGGAAAAATTATTATACACGGCAGCGCGGGCGATGCGTTGGGCTTAGCCATGCGCGGCGGCGAAATCTATGTAAAAGAAAACGCAGGCTACCGCGCAGGCATCCACATGAAAGAATATCAAGAAAAAAAGCCCGTAATTGTAATCGGCGGCAGCGCGGGCAGCTTTTTGGGCGAATACATGGCGGGCGGGCTGATTATTGTATTAGGCTTAGGCGCAACCAAGCTTCCGCTTAAAAATTTTACGGGGACGGGTATGCACGGCGGCAAAATGATTGTGCGCACCAAGCAGCTGCCCGAAGGCCTTCCTCCGCAAGTCAGCGCGGCAAAAGCCTCTATGGCAGACCTACAAGAAATATTGCCGTATCTAACGCAATTTTCCGCACTCTTTACTATTTCCCTCACCCCCAAAAAAGAGGATTTCTTCGTCTTAAAACCCAACGCCAAAAACCCCTACACAAAACTCTACACCGAAAATTAAGTATAATCCGTATTGTCTATAAGTTCATAATTTAATAGAAATTTGGTTTTGGTCAATTCATCCACAAAGGTACGAAATACCATACCAGCATTATCGCGAAACCCAGAAAAAATTACATCCGAAAAACCCCAACTATCTCTGTTAACTCCATACGGAAATGCCTCTTCATTAAAATTCAAACTATAACCGCTGTACATCTGCCCCCATTTGGTATAAGACAACGTTTCTTTGTAAGTACCTGAAAATTGAATTTCATTTTTAGTAAGGATAATTTCTTCACCCATAAAATCTAAAAAGCTTTTCATGTGGTCATATCGGGCTTGTGTAAAATCGTCCCAATCGGGCTTAGGCCGTATAAAAATATCTTCAATTTGTCTTCCCGTAAAACTTGAACTAGAATATCGCGAACCGGGCGGCGTGGGTACATCATATTGATAAGCCCAATATCGGTACGTCCCCCATGCCCAACTATAATCAAATAAATCTTCCTGTTCGCTTTCCTCTCCACAGTTCGAAAAACACCCTACAAAACCAATAGAAAATAAAATCATCGCTAAAGACAATAAAATAGTTTTAATACCTTTCTTTTTAAGCAAGTTAATTCCGCATCTCCTTTAATAAATTCAAAAAGTATTCTTCCAAACCAACTACTGTGCATTATATACTAATTTTTATAGTTTGTCAATAAAAATTTCTTTTGAAATCCCCTAAAAAACGCTTGCGTTATTTTGCAGTATATGGTATAGTAATAACATAAAAGCACGAAGGTGTGTTTTCGGTTCGGAAACACATCTTTTTTCTATTTAAGGGTAGGCTGTCCGATGTCGGCACGGAGCGGCAAATCCTAAAAAAGCACAAAGGCGTGTTTCCAAGCAAACGCGCCTTTATGCTTTTAAAAAAAATTTTAAGGAGAATTAAAAAAATGAAAGACATTTTAGACTCTGCCATATTGTTGGCAATCGTGCTTACAGCCGTCGGATTTGTACTGCTGCATAACGGCGTTTATCTGTTTAAAAAATTAACGCCGCAAGGCAAATCGTCCGCGTATGTAAACCTAAGCGGCGGCGTGGTAATCGGCATTGCCGGAATTTTAGAAATTATAATGAACGGCGGTAATTTTTCGGCAATTATCTATTTATTAGTCGCCATAACCTACATCTACTTAGGCGTCAACACGCTTACGGGCGCAGACGCTAAGCCGTTAGGGGTTTACTGCGGCTTTACCACCGTATTCTTAGCACTGGGCGGCATTATGACCCTCATCGGCATTGTGCGCGACGGCGGTACATGGTTTGACTGGTGGATGGTGGTTTGCTGGTTTATGTGGGCAGTTTTGTGGGGCTTATTGTTTGTAGAGCTTGCCTTCGACAAAAAAAAGCTTGCAAAACCCGTTTACGCGCTGTGCTTTATTCAAGCCTTTATAACAGGCATTCTGCCTGCAATCTTTATTTTTACAGGAATAGCTTAAATTAAAATCAAGGAGGAACAAACATTTATGGAAAACAAAAACATACCCGAACTATTCGGCAGCATGGTATTCGGCGACGACGCAATGCGCGCAAGGCTGCCCAAAGACATTTACAAGGCGCTTAAAAAAACCATGCAGCGCGGCACGCACCTAGAAATCGAGGTTGCCAACGTAGTAGCCAACGCCATGAAAGACTGGGCGGTAGAAAAGGGCGCAACGCACTTTTCGCACTGGTTTCAGCCCATGACTGGCGTAACGGCAGAAAAGCACGACAGCTTTATTTCTCCCTGCGGCGACGGCAAAATCATTATGGAGTTTTCAGGAAAAGAGCTTGTGCGCGGCGAGCCCGACGCGTCCAGCTTTCCTAGCGGCGGCATCCGTGCGACGTTTGAAGCGCGCGGCTACACCGTTTGGGACATTACCAGTTACGCGTTTATCAAAGACGGAACGCTTTGCATACCCACCGCGTTTTGCAGTTACGGCGGCGAGGCGTTAGACAAAAAAACTCCGCTGCTGCGCTCAATGGAAATTTTAGATAAAGCGGCGCGGCGCATTTTAACGCTGTTCGGCAACACTTCGGTAAAACGTGTTTTATCAACCGTCGGGCCGGAGCAAGAATACTTTTTGGTAGATTTAGAGGCATACAAAAAACGCCCCGACCTTATGCTTACCGGCAGAACCCTATTCGGCGCAAAGCCGTCCAAAGGCCAAGAATTAGAAGACCATTATTTTGGCGCGCTTACTCCGCGTGTTTCGGCTTTTATGAAAGATTTAGAAGAAGAGCTGTGGAAATTAGGCATATTAGCCAAAACCAAACACAACGAGGTTGCGCCCGCACAAGCCGAGCTTGCCCCCATTTTTGCAACTGCCAACATCGCCTGCGACCACAACCAGCTTACTATGGAAACCATGAAAAGCATTGCGTATAGGCACGGTTTGGTTTGCTTATTGCACGAAAAGCCCTTCGCGGGCGTAAACGGCAGCGGCAAGCACAACAACTGGTCAATGAGTGCCGACACAGGCGCAAATTTGTTAGAGCCGGGCGAAACGCCGTTTGAAAACGCACAGTTTTTGCTATTCCTCACAGCCGTAATCAAAGCGGTAGACGAGTATCAAGACCTATTGCGCGTATCGGTTGCAAGCGCGGGCAACGACCACCGCTTAGGCGCAAACGAAGCGCCTCCTGCCATCGTATCTATGTTTTTAGGCGAGGAATTAACAGGCATTTTAGAAGCCTTAGAAAAGGGGACGGATTACCAAAATTCCAAAAACCATAAAATGGAGATAGGCGTTACGGCATTGCCGCATTTCCCTAAAGACACCACCGACCGCAACCGAACCTCTCCCTTTGCCTTTACGGGCAATAAGTTTGAATTCCGCATGCCGGGTTCTAATCAATCCATATCCGACCCCAACGTCGTTTTAAACACGGCAGTTGCCGAAATATTAAACGGCTTTGCGGATTCGCTAGAAAAAGCCGAAAGCTTTAATACAGCGTTAGCACAGCTTATCAAAAACACGTATTCGGCGCATAAACGTATTGTGTTTAACGGCAACAACTATGCGGACGAATGGGTTGCAGAGGCTAAAAGCAGAGGGCTGTCCAACTTAAAAACCGCACCCGATGCTTTCGGCGCGCTTACAGCCCCCAAAAGCGTAGTGTTATTTTCTAAAAACGGCGTGTTTTCGGAGGCGGAAATTCATTCGCGCTACGAAATTCTAACCGAAATTTATTTAAAAACACTGCACATTGAGGCGCTTACCATGCTAGATATAGCAAAAGGCAGCATTATTCCGTCGGTTATCACATACAGCGGCGAATTGTCGCAAACAGCGGCAAGCAAAAAAGCGTGCGGCGCGTTTGATACAAGCTTAGAAACCTTCTTGCTAAAATCGGTATCGGATTTATCCGCAAAGCTGTTAAAAAATCTAACCGCATTAGAAAACGCCGTGCAAAAGGCCGACAAGCTAAGCAGCACAGTTACAAAGGCGTCCGCCTACGGAACTTCGGTTTTATCGGCGATGAACGCGCTAAGAGAAACCGCCGACAGCTTAGAGGCCATAACCGCTAAAAAGCACTGGGCACTGCCTTCTTACGCAGAATTGCTGTACGGTGTATTATAATTTTTGCAGCACTTAACAAATTTTTATTAGCTTTGCAGGCATTAGGTAACGCTAAATGCTTTCAAAGTTGATAAAAATTTGTTATACTATTAACAAAGGAGTTAATAAGCAAGATACATGGATTTTTCAGTTTTAGATGCGTTCATAGAAAAATATAAGCCGCAAAGAGGCAGCCTAATTACCATTCTGCAAGAAGCGCAGCGTATTTTTGGATATTTGCCTGTGCAGCTTATCGAATACATCGCGCTAAAAACCGGTGAAAAGCCTGCCAAAATTCAGGGCGTGGCTACTTTTTATACGCAATTCCGTTCTCAGCCCGTAGGCAAATATTTAATCATGCTGTGTCAAGGCACGGCTTGCCACGTAAACGGCGCAAATGTATTATACGAAGCCCTTTCTAACGAGCTGGGCGTTTCAGACGGCGGCACCACAAAGGACGGCTTATTTACGCTTTCGACGGTGGCGTGTTTAGGGTGTTGCAGCCTTTCGCCCGCGATGATGATTAACGAAAAAACATACGGCAAGCTTACCGCCGAAACGGCCGTTGCAGCGGTAAGAGCCATCATGGGGGCGGAAAAATGAGGGTTTTAGTAGGCAGAGGCAGCTGCGGAGAGGCAGCGGGCGCGCACGCGCTGCAAAAATTGCTGCAGCAAAAGCTTTTAGAAGAGGGCTGCGATATTGCCGTTGAAACGGCTGGCTGTATCGGCGCGTGTTTTTTAGAGCCGATAATTTCCGTGCAAGACGGCGATGCGTTCCGCGATTACGTTAGGGTAGATAATACGGCGGTAGAAGAAATCGCCCGTATGCTGTGCGGAAAGCCTAATAAGGCAAGCGATTATCTTATGAATTGCGAGGATGCACAGCTTTTAAAAAAGCATCCGCGCATCGCGCTAAGAAATTGCGGCCGCATAAATCCCGAAGCCATACAAGATTATATTGCGGCAGGCGGGTACTCCGACTTTACCCAAAAAGACATCCTAGCGGAAATTAAATCTTCGGGCTTAGCAGGGCGCGGCGGCGCGGGCTTTTCCACATGGTTTAAATGGAACGCGGTAAGGAATAGTCAAGGCGCAAACAAAACCGTTATTGTAAACGCAGACGAGGGCGACCCCGGCGCGTTTATGGATAGGGCAATTTTAGAGGGCGACCCGCACAGCATTATAGAGGGCATGCTTATTTGCGCGTATGCCGTAGGGGCAAACGAGGGCATAATTTATGTTCGGGCAGAATATCCTTTGGCGATTGCACGCTTAAAAACAGCAGTCAAGCAAGCGGAGGAGGGCGGCTATATCGGCAAAAACTGCTTGCCCGATTTTTCTTTTTACGTCCGCATCAAAGAGGGCGCGGGCGCGTTTGTATGCGGCGAAGAAACGGCATTAATCGCATCATTAGAGGGCGAGCGCGGCATGCCCAGATTAAAGCCGCCCTTTCCCGCCGAAAAAGGGTATTTCGGCAACCCTAGCAACATCAACAACGTAGAAACCTTTGCAAACGTTCCGTGGATTATGCAAAACGGCGGCGCGGCTTTTAGCGCAATCGGCACGCAAACCAGCAAAGGCAGCAAGGTGTTCGCGCTGACGGGAAAAATTAAAAAGGGCGGGCTGGTAGAAATTCCTATGGGCTTAACCCTGCGCGAATGTATCTTTGACATGGGCGGCGGAATTTTGGGCGGCAAACGCTTTAAAGCGGTGCAGCTGGGCGGCCCGTCGGGCGGCTGTATACCCGAAAGCCTGCTAGATACGGTAATAGATTACAAGGCGTTGTCGGAAACGGGCGCAATCATGGGTTCGGGCGGCATGGTAGTCATGGACGAAACTACTTGTATGGTAAACATGGCAAGATTTTTTCTGGATTTCACGGCAAAGGAAAGCTGCGGCAAATGCACGCACTGCCGTATCGGAACTAAACGCATGCTAGAAATTCTGCAAAGAATAACCGACGGCGGCGGCCGTGAGGGCGATATAGAACAGTTAGAGGAGCTTGCAGCGTGCATTAAAGACGGTGCGCTGTGCGGCTTAGGGCAAACCGCGCCCAATCCTGTGCTAACCGCGCTTAGATATTTTAAAGACGAATTCATAAGCCATATCCGCGACAAAAAATGCTTAGCAAAAGAATGCCGCGCGCTGTTAACGTACATAATAGACACAGAAAAATGCACAGGCTGTACGCTGTGCGCAAAAAAATGCGGCGCGGGCGCAATATCGGGGCAATTAAAAAATGCGCATAGTATAGATAATCAAAAATGCACCAAATGCGGCGTTTGCGCAAGAGTATGCAAATTCGGGGCGGTGAAAGCGGAATGAGTGATTCTATAAAATTTTTCATTAACGGGCAAGAGTTTTTCGGCAAGCAAGGGCAAACCGTACTGCAAGCCGCCGCCGCTAACGGAATAGAAATTCCGTTTTTATGCTACGACGCACGCGTTAAGCCGTGCGGTGCGTGCGGCGTTTGCGTAGTGGAGTCAGAGGGCAGCGCAAAGCTTTTGCGCGCTTGTTCTACCCCGCTTACAGAGGGGCAAAAAATCAAAACGGATACGCCAAGAGTACAAGCGGCAAGAAATTCCGCCTTAGCGCTTTTATTGTCTAACCATACGGGCGATTGTACCGCGCCGTGCCGTAATGCGTGTCCTGCCCATACCGATTGTCAAGGCTACGTCGGGCTTATAGCCAACGGCGAATATCAAGCGGCAGCCGCACTCATAAAAGAAAAACTGCCTTTTCCTGCGTCTATCGGCAGAATATGCCCGCACCCGTGCGAAACGGAGTGCCGCCGCAAGTTAGCTGACGCGCCCGTCAACATTGCCGCATTAAAGGCTTTTACGGCGCAATTCGCCGCCGAGTGTCCGCCCCCGACAAAACCGTCTACGGGCAAGCGCGTTTCGGTTATCGGCGGCGGCCCTGCGGGACTGACGGCGGCGTATTATTTGCGTCTTTACGGCCATGACGTAACGGTGTACGAGGCAATGCCTAAGATGGGCGGTATGCTGCGCTACGGCGTGCCGCAGTACCGTTTGCCCAAAGATATTTTAGATGCAGAAATTGCGCACATACAGCGCACGGGCGTGCAATTTATCAACAACGCCGCAGTGGGCGGCAGCATAACCTTGCAGCAGCTAAGGGATAATTCGGATGCGGTTATAACAGCAATCGGCGCATGGAAAGGCATGCGTTTAAACTGCGCGGGCGAGCACCTGCAAAACGTGTTTAGCGGCATAGAATTTTTGCGCGATGTTTTTGCGTACCAAAAAGCTATAAAAGGAAAGCGCGTAGTAGTAATCGGCGGCGGCGATACGGCTATGGACGCTTGCCGCACGGCGGTAAGGCTGGGCGCGGGCGAAGTATCGGTTGTATACCGCCGCACCTTAGCCGAAATGCCCGCAAATAAAATAGAAATACAAGAGGCAATCGAAGAGGGCGTAATTTTTAAGTGCTTAGTTCACCCCGTAGAAATGCTAGGCGATAAAGCCGTAACGCATATCCGCTTGCAAAAAATGGAATTAGGCGAACCCGACGCAAGCGGCCGCCGCGCCCCCGTACCCGTCAGCGGCGCGCACGAGGTTGTAGAGGCGGATGCGGTTATTATTATGATAGGGCAAACCGTCGATGTTACAGGCTTTCAAGACGTAACGCTTACCAACAAAAAAACCATAGCCGCCGACCAACACACGTTTGCAACCAACCTGCAAGCAGTATTTGCCGTAGGCGATGCCACCAACAAGGGCGCGGGCATTGCCATAGAAGCAATCGGCGAGGCGGCGCGCTGCGCACAAGTAGTAGACAATTATCTTGCCACCGCGTCGCTTAAACCCTTGCAAAAAGAATATCGGGTAACCGACACAAAAACGGCAGAGGATTTTGCCTTTATCCCTAAGCAAAGCCGCATTACAGCCCCTATCACACCGCTAAAAGCAAGGCGGAACAACTTTAAAGAGGTAAACAAGCTGCTTTCGGCAGCGCAGGCACAAAAGGAAGCCGCACGGTGTTTAGAATGCGGCTGCGCCGATTTTTTTGAATGCAAGCTAATCCGTTACGCTAACCGCTACGGCATTGCGCCCGAAAAATACAGCGGAGCTATGCAATCGCACGGGTTAGATGTAAGCAGTCCTTATATGTACCGAGATATGAATAAGTGCGTCTTATGCGGATTATGCGTGCGCATTTGCGAGGCTATGGGCAGCGGCGTCTTAGGCTTTATCAACCGTGGATTTGATACGGTGGTCAGCCCCGAATTAAACCGCCCGCTTAACAAAACCAACTGTACCGCTTGCGGACAATGCGCGGATGCTTGTCCTACGGGCGCAATAGGGGAACGCGTTCCGCTAAAAAAATGCGTCCCTTTACATACGCAAGCAACCCAAAGCGTATGCGGCGGCTGTGCTACGGGCTGCGGGGTAAAGGTTCATTCTTACGGACGGCTGCATATTAAAAACACTCCGCTAAGCGGCGGAATGTTGTGCCGCGAGGGCAGATTTGGCTTTATTAAGCAGCTAAAACAGCCGCGCGTTACCGCGCCGCTTATCCGCACGGATAACAAGCTTATAAAAAGCACACTGCCGCAAGCCGCTAAGTTTGTGTTAGAAAGGCTTAATCAAATAACCAATCAATACGGCAACAATGCCGTAGGCGTATGCGTTTCCGCGCAAAACTCTAATCAAGAAATAGCCGAAATTCTAAAATTCGCAAAAAATGTATGGCAAACGCAAAACATCTTTACGTTTGACGCATGCCTTAATCAGCCCGCCGAAGCCGATTTTGCCGCCCCCCCCGTAGTGCGCGTCCGCGCAAGGCTAAACAGCCGCGGGCTTTTAGACGCAGGCGTACCCGTTTACGCCGCTACGCACGGGGGCATAAAAGCCCTGCTTATGCTCGGCAGTATCCCTAGCGGTGCAAAAATCCCTAACGTTGAATTTTTAACGGTAGTAGACGCCTTTATAACGCCCGTTGCAAAAAAAGCAGACTGCGTCTTACCGACCGCCGCATTCTACGAAAAAGCAGGCAGCTTTACCGATATAAACGGCACCGTCCAACAATCCGCCGCCCCCTTCACCCCCCTAACCGCCCCAACCCTAAAAGACATCCTCCTTGCACTGTCCAAATAAAAAAAAGTTTTAGTTTCAGCAAAAAAATTTTGTATATTTAATTGACAGCCGTATGGTTTTTGTGCTATACTAAATCATAATAAACGAAGGCGTTTATCTCTAACCCGAAATCGGGTAGTTGATAAACGCCTTTTTTTAATCTTTAAGGAGAATTCACATTATGTCCTACACAAACAAGGTTTTACAAGAAACGATGGAGAAAAACCCGCATCAGCCCGAATTTCATCAGGCACTCAGCGAAATTTTATCTACCATTCAGCCCTTTGTAGACGCTAACCCTCAGTACGAAAGGGCAGGTATTTTAGAGCGGCTAGTCGAGCCTGAGCGTCAAATTATGTTTAGAGTTCCGTGGGTAGACGACAGCGGCAGCGTGCGGGTAAACCGAGGCTTTCGCGTACAGTATAACAGCGCAATCGGCCCCTTTAAGGGCGGGCTTAGGTTTCACCCCAGCGTTAATTTAAGCATTATCAAGTTTTTAGGATTCGAGCAGATTTTTAAAAACTCTTTAACAGGCCTGCCGATGGGCGGCGGCAAGGGCGGCAGCGACTTCGACCCCAAAGGCAAATCCGATAACGAAATCATGCGCTTTTGCCAAAGCTTTATCACCGAGCTGTACCGCCATATCGGCGGCGATACAGACGTTCCCGCCGGCGATATCGGCGTGGGCGGCAGAGAAATCGGCTACATGTTCGGCCAGTATAAAAGACTAACGGGCTTGCACACCGCCGCAGTAACAGGGCGCGGAATTTGTTACGGCGGCAGCTTAGTGCGCAAAGAAGCTACGGGCTACGGGCTTATTTATATCACAGAGGAATGCCTTAATTCGCGAAACAGCACCCTAAAAGGAAAAACCGCCGTAATCAGCGGCAGCGGCAACGTGTCGATTTACGCGGCAGAAAAAGCAGCCAGCTTAGGCGCGAAAGTAGTAGCCATGAGCGATTCGGGCGGCTATGTATACGATAAAAACGGCATCAATTTAGACGTTATCAAGCAAATCAAAGAGGTAGAGCGGGCGCGCATTTCCGAATACGCAAAGCGCGTTAAAACGGCAGCGTATAAATCGGGCAGTACGTTGATTTGGGATGTAAAATGCGATGTCGCGCTGCCGTGCGCCACCCAAAACGAGCTAGACGGCGCGGCGGCAAAAAAGCTGATTGCAAACGGCGTAAAGCTAGTGGCAGAGGGCGCAAACATGCCCGCTTCCGACGAGGCGGCAAAATTATTTATCGAACAAGGCGTTTTATTTTTGCCGGGCAAAGCCGCGAACGCGGGCGGCGTTGCCGTAAGCGGATTAGAAATGGCGCAAAGCGGGCAGCGGTGCTTTTGGAGCTTTGAGCAAGCCGACAAAATGCTTAAAGAAATCATGGTTAATATTTTTAAAACCATCGACAAACGGGCACAAGAAAACTGCGCAAAGGATAATTTTGTTTTCGGCGCGAATATCGCGGGCTTTATCAAAGTAGCCGAAGCCATGCTGCTGCAAGGCGCGGTATAAAACAAAAGGGGAGGCAAAAAATTATGCAAGCTAATATAATTTCTTTAGGAAGGCCGATTACTGCGCCGTCCCTTATCCCTATTTGTCATACCGTTACGCCGCAGTGTATCAACACGCCTATTATGGTAAACGGCGCGTGCCGCTTTATTACCGCTGTATCGCTAGGCGCGCCGTTTGGTGCCGTTTTTGTAGAAAATGTTGACGCAGCGGATATCGCCCAAACAGGCAAAGCCCTTGCCGTGCATCCGCTTTTTCCGCAAGGCGCAAGCATAGTTTTTATACAACTGCTTTCTAAACAAAGCCTTAAAGCACGTTTTTTTGAGGGCGCAGGCAAAACCGCCTCCGCACTGCAAGCTGCCGCCGTTGCCGCAATAACGGCAATGATGCTGCAAAAAACATGGGAGAGCGAGCTAGACGTTCTGCTAGACGAAAAAACCTTCCGCATAAAGTGGGATAGGTGCGGCGGCGAAGTTTTTTGCGTGCAATAAAAATTAACCCCATTCGTTTACATTAGCACTTTCTATAAAAATTATAGGTAGGGGCGCAAATTTTATTTGGTTTTTAATAGGGGGAGGAATTTTGCCTATTTTTGTTGACAGCTTGATACACCTGTGTTAATCTATTATTAGTTATATAAAAGATTGTTGTCATGCGCACAATTAATTTCAAAGGAGTTTTATATTGTCTTGAAAAAACGCTGTCAAAAATTGCATGGTACACTAATAGCGGCGATTATGTCGGCGTTAGTTTTTGGTTTAGCAGGCTGTTTTGGCGGTTGCATTGAACCTAAAAATACGGTGTGGGAGTATGTAAATCACCATAGCGGAGAGGGTATTACGATTCTATCGCTAAAAGACAACTCCATTTTAACTGAGGGCAACGTATTAACTTTGCCAATTGAAGTTGACGGCAAAAAGGTTATGGATTTTGGAAGACTTGCTTGGACGCAGCGCACATACTTTAATCCGGGCACGCAAGTAGAAAAAATAATAGTACCGGACGGAGTGCCGATAGGTGAATATTTTTGGGGGGAAAATATTCCTTTGGTGGTAGAGTTTTTATCGGAAAATCCTAGCCACCGTATTCCAGGAGGCGTTGAGTTTGATGATAAGATTCGTACACTAGTTGTTCCAGACGGCGCAAGTAGAGCTTATGGCGAATCTTTGTATGGTCCATTTTATAGAATGAGAATTATTGAAAAATCAACATACTTGTCGCAAAGTAGTGACTAAAAAATATGTTTAAAAAAATTGTGCAGGAATAAATTACCCCAAAAACGCTTGACTTTATAGTAAACGGTATGCTATACTGCTTATAAGGTTGACAGTCCGTGCGGGCTTTTAACCGCTTCCGCTGCCGCGGCTTTCTAGCAAAGAAAGTGTGCGTCGGCGTATTTTTTAGACAATGTAAATCCGCACCGCGTTGGGAAACGCTTGTACTCAATCAGCGTTTCCGTTTGGAGGAAGTACCCTTATGTACGAAAAAATTGACCCCTCATTAAATTTTGCCGAAAGAGAGCAAAGTATTATTAAGTTTTGGCAGGAAAACCGCATTTTTGAAAAAAGCATCGAAAACAGAGCAGACGGCAAAGACTTTACCTTTTACGACGGCCCGCCTACGGCAAACGGCAAACCGCACATCGGGCATATTTTAACCCGCGTTATGAAAGACCTTATCCCGCGCTACCAAACCATGAAAGGCAAGCGCGTTTTGCGCAAAGCAGGCTGGGATACGCACGGGTTGCCTGTGGAGTTAGAGGTAGAAAAGGTTTTAGGCTTCGACGGCAAGCAGGATATAGAAAAGTTCGGCGTAGAGCCGTTTATCAAAGCCTGTAAAGAAAGCGTATGGAAATATCAAGCCGAGTGGGAAAAAATGAGCGCGCGCGTAGGCTACTGGGTAGATATGGATAAGCCCTACATCACCTACACAGACGAGTTTATCGAATCGGTTTGGTGGAGCATAGCCGAGATTTTTAATAAAGGCCTTATCTACAAGGGGCATAAGATTGTGCCGTACTGTCCGCGCTGCGGAACGGCTTTAAGCAGCCACGAGGTAGCGCAAGGCTATAAGGATATCGAAGAAATGTCGTGCGTGGTTAAGTTTAAGGCCGCCCAAACAGACATTCCCACCTATATTCTTGCATGGACAACCACCCCGTGGACGCTGCCGTCTAATACCGCGCTATGCTTTCACCCCGACCACGATTATGCGTGTATCGAGGCAAACTCTGAGCGGTTTATTTTAGCAAACGCCTTAATCGGCAAGCATTTTAAAGAGGGCGAATATACCGTAATAGACGTTAAAAAAGGCAGCGAGTATCAGCATTTTGCCTACGAGCCGCTGTATAATTTTCATACATCGATGTTATCCCCGAAAGACAAGGCGCATTACGTTACCACCGATACCTTTGTTACGCTTAACGACGGTACGGGCGTAGTGCATATCGCGCCCGCATTCGGCGAGGACGATGCCGCCGTAGGCCGCCGCTACAATCTGCCGTTTATTCAGCTAGTAGGCGCAGACGGCAAATTTATTGCCGAAGCGGGGCAGTTTGCGGGCGTATTTTGTAAAGACGCCGACAAAACCATTTTAGGCGATTTAGCCGCGCGCGGTTTGCTGCGCAGCAAAATCCCGTTTGCACACAGCTATCCGTTTTGCTGGCGGTGTCATAAGCCGCTTATTTACTACGCAAGAAGCTCGTGGTTTATTAAAATGACCGCTGTAAAAGAAGAGCTTTTAAAAAACAACGCGTCCGTCAACTGGATTCCCGATACCATCAAACACGGGCGCATGGGCAACTTTTTAGAAAACGTAGTAGACTGGGGAATTTCGCGCGAGCGGTACTGGGGTACGCCGCTGCCTATTTGGGTATGCGGTGCGTGCGGCAAGACGGAGGCGTGCGCAAGTAAGGCGCAGCTTAAAAAGCGCGGCGGCATAAAAGGCAAAATCGAACTGCACAAGCCCTATGTAGACGCGGTAGTCTTTACGTGTACATGCGGCGGAAAAATGTCGCGCACGCCCGAAGTAGTGGATTGCTGGTACGATTCGGGCGCGATGCCGTTTGCACAGTGGCATTATCCTTTTGAAAATAAAGAAATGTTTACCAATACATTTCCCGCCGATTTTATATCGGAGGCGGTAGACCAAACACGCGGCTGGTTTTACACCTTGCTTGCCATATCCACCCTGCTGTTTAACCGCGCGCCCTTTAAAAACTGTATCGTATTAGGCCACGTCAACGATAAAGACGGCCGCAAAATGAGCAAGCACTTAGGCAACGTAGTAGACCCGTGGCAGGTGTTAGATACGTGCGGCGCAGACGCCGTGCGCTGGTATTTTTACACGTCCTGTGCGCCGTGGTTGCCCAGCCGCTTTTACCCAGAGGCAGTAGCGGAGGCACAGCGCAAATTTTTAGGCACGCTATGGAACGTATGTTCTTTTTACGCGCTGTACGCCAAAATAGACGCCTTTAATCCCGCACAATACGACCTTAAAAAATGCAAGCTAACCCTAATGGATAAGTGGATTTTATCCGAACTTCATTCGCTTACCGATTATATCGATACCTGTCTTGCCGAATACAAAATAACCGAATCCGCGCGCAAAATAGAAGAATTTACCGACGCGCTTTCTAACTGGTATGTGCGCCGCTGCCGCGAGCGTTTTTGGGGCAAAGGCATGGAAAGCGACAAAATTAGCGCGTACATGACGTTGTACACGGTGCTGCAAACCTTAAGCAAGCTTATCGCGCCCTACGTTCCGTTTATTGCCGAGAGCATTCACCAAAGCTTTGTGCGTCCGTTCGGCACACAAAAAGAATCGGTGCATTTGTACGATTTTCCCGTATCCGATAAAAAGCGCGTAGACAAAAATTTAGAAAGCGAAATGCGTACCGTGTTAAGCGCGGCCGCGCTGGGCAGAGCGGCACGCAGCGGCGCAAGTATTAAAAACCGTCAGCCGCTGTCTAAGCTGTATTTGGCAGGCAGCGAAATTAAAGAGCTTTCCGACGCGTTAAAAAGCGTACTGGCGGACGAGCTTAACGTAAAAGAGGTAGAAATTGTGCGCGACACAGGCGGCTTTGTAGATTACGAGGTAAAGCCGCAGTTAAAAACCTTAGGCCCTAAATACGGCAAGCGGCTAAACGAAATCCGCACGCATATGGCGGCAAACGCTCAAGCGATTGTCGAGGCTGTCAACGCAGGCGGCGAATACCGTTTCAGCGCGGCAGGCGAAGAGGTTTCTCTTAGCGGCCAAGACGTACTAATTTCAGCAAAAAATAAAGAGGGCTTTGCAACCGAATCGGCAAATGCTTTGGCAGTAATTTTAGATACGCGCCTTACGGCAGAGCTTATCGAAGAAGGCTTTGTGCGCGAGCTTATTTCTAAAATTCAATCTCTGCGCAAGGATTCGGGCTTTGAAGTAACCGACCGCATCGCCCTAACCTACGGCGGCGACCCTTACATAGAGGAGATTTTTACTAAATTCGGCGGCAAAATTGCCTCCGCTACGCTTGCCGATACTATTCAAAAATCCTCCGCAGGAACCGTCTGCGAACTCAACGGCAAAACCGCGCGTTTAGGAGTAACAAAGAAGTAAAAAATGGTGTTGGCAGACGAATGGAAAACATATACGATTGTTGCTACGGGCAGCGGCGAAAAGCTGGAAGACTGGAACGGCGTTAAGCTTTTGCGTCCCGACCCGCAAATCATTTGGCCTGCCCGCAGCGATTTATCCAAAACGCAAGGGCTGCACGCGCGCTACATCCGCAGCGCAGACGGCGGCGGACGCTGGGAGCATTACAAAGACTTTCCCCCCGAATGGGCGCTATCCTATAAAGACCTTACCTTTTTAGTTAAGCCTACGGGCTTTAAACACACGGGGCTGTTTCCCGAACAAGCCGCCAACTGGGAGCAAATGCGCGCGTTAATCCGCGCCGAGCGCAAAAAGCGCGGCAGCAATGCGCCTCCCGTAAAAATTTTAAATCTGTTTGCCTATACGGGCGGCGCAACGGTTGCTTGCGCTAAGGAGGGTGCGTTTGTTACGCATGTAGACGCGGCAAAAGGCATGGTAGAGCGCGCCCGCACAAACGCCGCGCTTTCGGGCTTAGCCAAGGATTCGGTGCGTTGGATTGTAGAGGATTGTAAAAGCTTTATTCTGCGTGAACAGCGGCGCGCTCAAACATACGACGCCGTTATCATGGACCCGCCCTCATACGGCAGAGGCAGCGGCGGCGAGGTATTTAAGTTAGAAGACAGCCTGTACGAAATTGTGCAGCTGTGCGCGGGCATACTAACCCAAAATCCGCTGTTCTTTCTGCTAAACAGCTACACAACGGGCTTAGGCGCGTCCGTCATGCAAAACATCCTGCACGCCGCCCTAAAAAAGTTTAACGGCACCGTAACAGCATACGAGCTATGCCTACCCACGCAAGAAGAGGGAATTATCCTACCCTGCGGCAACTCCGCCCTCTGGTTAAAAGCCTAATTCATCGCCGTAACGGCTAAATAACTAAAATAAATAGCCGTTAAAAAATTCCCCTCTTGAGGGGTGGACGCGTAGCGGACGGGGTGGAAAGAAAAGCCTATACCCCCAATCAGACGGGGGTGGAAAGAAATGGACGGAAATGACTAGCGGAGAAACAAAATGACTTTAACCGAATTAGAAGAACAATTAAAAATCCTGCACGAGGATAACCATGTAATCGTGATAGTAAAGCCGCAGGGCATTCCTAGTCAGGCCGATAAAACGGGCGATACGGATGTTTTAACGTATGTAAAGCAATACCTTAAAATTAAGTATCAAAAACCAGGAAACGTATATTGCGGTTTAGTGCACAGGTTAGACCGTCCTACGGGCGGGGCGATGGTGTTTGCCAAAACCGATAAAGCGGCGGCAAGATTGTGCGAACAGTTTCGTGAGGGCAAAATCACAAAAAAATATTTGGCCGTTACGGTAGGCGAGCCGCGTGAAAGCCGCGGCCGCATACAAACCTATTTAGTTAAAGACGAGCGCAGCAACGTAGTAAAATCACACGTTGCGGCGGTAGAAAATTCTAAGCTTGCCATACTGGATTATAAAGTGCTAGACACCTTTGAGGGCTTATCGCTGTTCGACGTAAACCTTATTACGGGGCGGCCGCACCAAGCGCGCGTACAGCTTGCAAGCTTAGGCACCCCCATTTTCGGCGATGTAAAGTACGGAAAAAGCACCGTAGACGGCGCGGGCGGCAACGTTGCGCTGTGGGCGTACTCATTAGGCTTTACGCACCCCACCACCCAAGAAACTATGGTTTTTAAGGTATTTCCGCCCTCAGAGGAAATCCCATGGAAGCTATTCCCGTTAGAAAAACACATCAACATAGCCAAACCTCAATAATAAAAAAACAATATAGGAGAACCAAAACCATGAAAAACATTCACTACGACATCGAAAAGCTGCTTTCTTACGCACAGGCACACTTATTATTAGACGACCTGGACGTTGTGTACGCGCGAAATTTAATCCTAGACGATTTAAAGCTGTCCTCTTACGTCAGCTACGAGGTCAACACGGACGAGCTAGAAGCCCTAGCCTCACCCGAAAGTTTATTAGAGCCGATTTTAAACTACGCCACCGAAAACAAGGTATGCTTTATTAAAGACCGCGCAAAGCTTTCCGCGCGTATTATCGGCTATGTATCTAAACGCCCCTCCGAGCTTGCCGAAATCCACGCCGATTTAGCCGCGCGCAATGTGCAAAAAGCGGACGATTTTTTAAACGACTACCTAGTCAAAAGCAATTTTGTTGCTTACGCGCCGCTTAAAGAACTTTGCACCTTTAAGCCTAAATCAAAGCCCCCTTCGTCCGCGCTGTGCACGCAGTCTAACGCAGAAATCGAAAATCTTATCGCCTACGCACAGTCGCACTTATTATTGCACGACGGCGATGTACCCTTTGTGCGCGGCATTTTGGTGCAAGAGCTTAAAGTAGAAGAAACCGTCCCCGCAGACGCCGAATACGATATGATTGACGAGCTAAGCACGCCCGAGCCCGTGCTTACGCCCGTGTTAGATTACGCGGTAGAAAACGGCGTGATTAAGCCCGACGCGCGCGAAAAGTTTTCGGACAGACTAATCAGCTTTTTAATGAAACGCCCCTCCGAAGTTTCGGATACGTTTTGCGCACTGCAAAAAAACCCCGTCCGCGCATTCGACTGGCTGTACGATTATGCCGTAAAAAGCAACTACGTAAACTTTACCGCAATTGCCGCTAACAAGCACTGGGAGGGCAAGGGTACGCGCGGCAAAATAGAAATTACCATCAACACACTGCGCCCCGAAAACAGCGACGCAGACGTAGAAAAATCCTTAACAGAAAAAAACAACAAATATCCTCCTTGCGTACTGTGTAAAGAAAACGAGGGCTTTTCGGGCAACGCGCCTTTGCGCCATAAACGTTCTTTGCGCACCGTACCGCTAAGCTTGGGCGGAGAAGAATACTTTTGGCAGTTTTCGCCGTTTTCGTACTTCAATCAGCACGGCAACGCAATCTCCGCCGCCCACACGCCTATGCGCACCGATAAGGCTACCTTTATAAAGCTTATGGATTTTGTAGACTTTATGCCTAATTATTTTATCGGCCACAACGCAGTACTGGCAGGCGTAGGCGGTTCGGTTTTAACGCACGACCATTTTCAAGCGGGCAAGGCGGCAATGCCGTACTTCCGCGCGCCTATGCTTAAAAAACTTAAATGCGCCGCGCACCCGTACATCGGCATAGAAATTGCCGATTGGTATTGCCCCGTAATCCGCCTTTCCTACACCAGTAAAAAGCCGCTTGCCGACTTTGCCGACCTTATCCGCACCGCGTGGGAAAATTATTCGGATAAAGATTCCGATATCATCGCCGCAACGGGTACTATACAGCATAATGCCATAGCGGTAGCCGCGCGTAAAGTTCAAGGCGGCTATGTGCTGGATTTATTTTTGCGCAACAACCGCGCCGACAGCACGTACCCCGACGGCATATTTAAAGCGCACACATACAACCGCCCCATAAAAACAGAGGCGGCGGCATTAACCGAAACACTGGGCTGGTTTGTGTTAGCAGGCAGATTAGCAGGGCAGTTAAAGCGCATAGAAAAGTTTTTAACCAAAGAAACCCGCTACAACGTGCTTAAACTAGACGAAGATTTAAAGCCGTTTGCCCCCATTATCGAAAAGCTGATTAAAGAGGCGGGCAGCGGCAGACTGTCGGCAATCGAGGCGCATTTAAACGTAAAAGACGAAGTAAACCGCATTTGCGAGGGCATTTTAGACGACATCGCCGTATTCAAACGCGACGAAGCAGGACAAGCCGCCTTCGCCAAATTCCTAGCAACCGCAGGCATAGAATAAAAATCTCCCTCAATCAGCGTTTCCCAATAAAGAAAATCAGTAAAAACAACAACAGAATAGCAACACACAAAAGCCCGCTGGATTTCAAAGCTCCGGCGGGCTTTGCTGTTTGCACCTTCTAATACTCCAAAAAACTGAAAGACAAAAAACATGGAAATTCTGTGCAGCAAACCTAACCGTTGCTTTATACTTTACGTAATTTAAAAAAAGGAGAAATATACATGTTTAATCAAGAAATGACAACCGCCCGATACCTAGACTTGTGGCTGGAAACCGTTGTGAGCCACAGTGTGCGGTACAGCACCTATTCGTCTTACGAGGGCTATGTAAACAACCACATCAAGCGCGTGATAGGAGGGCTAACGCTGTCAGAGCTTAGCCCCGCTGCCATACAAGGCCTAATCGCGCATTTGTGTAAAGAAGGAAAGCTAGGCGCAAGAACCATCTCAATCATCATCACGATGCTGCGTAATGCGCTGAACTGCGCAGAAGAATACGGACTACTCAAAAACCCGTGCCGCAGTCTAAGGTTGCCTAAAATTGAAGAGGAAGAGTTTCCCGCATTCAGCCGCGCCGAACAGACGCGTATAGAATACGCCGCACAAGCACTTGCAGAAAACGACACGCGCTGCTACGGCGTGCTGCTAGCCTTATATACAGGCGTAAGAATCGGCGAGCTGTGCGCGCTAAGGTGGGAGAACGTCGATTTCGAAAATAAATGTATTAAGATAAAAGCCTCCTTAAACCGCGCACTAAACGCGTCCGACGGCACAAAAACACAAATGCGCGAATGTGAACCAAAAACAAAAATGTCCAAACGCACGATTCAATTAGCCGACTTTTTAGTAAGGCTGCTGTGCAAATTAAAAGCAAAGAGCATCGGGGTATACGTAATCTCTGCAAAATGCGGAAAATTTGTACACCCGCGCACCATGCAAAATATATACAAGCGGCTGCTTATACAAGCTAACGTACCCGCCGCAGCCTTTCATAAATTGCGCCACACGTTTGCCACCCGTGCAGCCGAGCTAAGCGCAGACGTTAAGAGTGTAAGCGTAACGCTGGGGCACTCCAACGCACAAATTACGCTTAACCGCTATACACACGCATTAAAAGAGCAAAAGCAAAAGCTAATGGACGGCTTAAACGCCTACTTCGAAAGCAAAAACGAGTTATAAAACGCCCCCAAATAAAAATTCGCACATTCGTGTAATGTGCGAAACAATATATATAATATACCCTGTTTTTCGATAAAAAGCAAGTGTTTTTTTAAAATTTTTTTAATTTATTTTTAAGGTTTTTTTAATTTACATAGCTTTGCGGCAAAAATCACGGTTTTTTTCTGCTTTTAACCCAACTATTGTTTCGCACATTACACGAATATGCGAAGTCTAATCAGCTTATTGTCGCACATTACACGAATATGCGAAGACAATAATATTTTTGGAGGAGGGTGCATGAAAAAAATACGGATTATATTTGCGGCTTTTTTTGTTGTTGCTTTGCTTGTAGTATCGGCGTGCGGCAATAACGGAGGGGGAGATAATCCCCAAAAGGCAGAGCGCACCGCAGCCGTTAGTTCATTGTATATAACACACGGCGAGGATGTATTAATGTCTGGGCTATTGTCGGTTGATGTGGCCTTGCAAACGGTAGAGTTAGACGCGTTAGTTTTAACGTCGGGCAATCCTGCCTACACCTTAACTTTCGCCTCCGACAACCACGCAGTCGCTACCGTTTCGGGTAAAACCGTTACCTTAGTTTCGGCAGGCGAGGCAGTAATTACCGCCTCTGCGGGCAGTAAGCAGCATAGCATTGTACTAATTGTTGGTGACGATTCAGCCCCCGAAACCTTTGCCATCACCGTTATCAACGGAACATCCTCCGTTACATCCGCGCCTGCGGGGGCCTTTGTTACCCTAACGCCCGGCACGGTAGGCGGTTCTGTTTTTGTACGGTGGAGTTCTAATGTAGAGGGCTTATGGATAAACGGAAACATTTTCCGCATGCCCGATTCGCCCGTAATCATGTCTGCCGTTTTTGACGGTGTTCCCTTAGAGATTGATAGAATTGAAATAAATAAACCTAACCTTGCCTTACTGATAGACCAAAGCGAAACCTTGCAAGCAACCGTTATTCAAACGGGCATCGGTGATGTGCCGCTTACGTGGTCTGTAGAAAACGAGCGCGATTTACTAGGCGCGTCGCTGCCCACAGGTTCGGTTATCACCGTAGATCAAGACGGAACGGTTACCGCTAACGGTTTCGGCACGGCTACGATTAAAGCGTCTACTTTGGATTTTATGTATTCGGGCGAGTGCGAAGCAAGCGTAACAAACTTTTTACTGCACGGCGGTTCCGTAGAAGGGCTAACACAAGTAGGTGAGGGCTTAGACGCGGTCAGCATTGTCCGTGCGTATATGGTTGAGCCTGCCCAAAACTTAACACTAGTAGCAGACAATGCACCCGCAGGCGGACTTTTTGTAGGTTGGGAAACCGACGGAGCGCGGTTCGGCAACATCGGCAGTATTACACAAAGCTATACCGCCCCTAACGACCCTGCCGCTGTTCGGGCTGTGTTTTCTATGGGGAACAATCTCTTTACCGCAGGTTCGGCAACGCTTAACGGCAGTTCCATAGCAGGTATCGGAATTGCTAACGATAATACAGACCGTCCTTTCGGACGCGTTTCGGGCAACACGGCGATTGCTATTACCAACGGCAATTCGGGCGGCGCGGCGGATGCCGATTTAGAGGGCTTTAGCGGTATCGGTATCGGTATCCCCGGCGATGCCCAAAACGGCGACCATGCACGCATTCCCGCCGCAACCTTAAATAATGTTACGGCGAAAGGCCAAGTTCTGGTTACGTATATCCTTAAAAACCGCCACGAAACCTTAGACGTAAGCGTGGATATTACGCCGGTATTTTATAATTCGGTGCGCTGGACGGAAGAAATCACGGTTCCTGCGGGCGAAACGGTAAAGCACAGCGTGGTAGTACCTTACGGATTTGTCAATCCCGATTATGTGGTTAGAGTTACACAAGATGTAGCTGGGGACGCATCGCAAAGAATTCCTTTGGATATTGTCGCGCGGCACGCGGCAGCGTTTACGTCGCTGTCCGACCCGCTGTTTCCTACGCAAAACGCCGTAAAGCTGGACAGCTTTCCAAATCCCGATAATATATTAGCGGATAACGACTTAGGGCTAATTTTATTTTCCGCCGAAACAAACGCTATGAACAACCGCGGCGCACGCATAACAAATTTTCCGACAGTTACCGCACTTGACGAAACGGTGATATTTTTTAAGGTAACTAATTACAACAGTACGGCAGTTAGCTATTCGTTTAGATTTAGCACAGGCGTCAATTTAGCACCGCATTTCGGCACTGCCCGCACCGTTGCGCTTGCCGCAAACTCAACCCAAACATTCTCCATGACGGTTATCAATGTAGACAACCCCGAAACCGTACATTTTTGGTTCTCATGGTCTAACAGTACGGTAACCGTCCGTAACTTCTCTATACAAATGAGCCTATCCGATGTATTTACTTAAATTAGGTTTCTATAAAAACTAAAACATAGAAAAAATTTTTTGGAGGATAAAAAAAATGAAAAAGAAAGGAATTTTGCTAACGTTATTCGCGTTGCTGCTAACCTTTGCGGTTGCACTAACCGCGTGTGACGGCGGCGGCGACGACAAAGACGTTGCGGTTACGGGCGTAACGCTTAACAAGTCAACAATTACGCTGACTGTCGGCGCGCACGAAGACCTGCAAGCAACCGTTTTGCCTGCCGATGCTACCAATAAAGCGGTAACATGGTCGGTAGAAAATCAAAGCGAAAGCAATGTTATCACGGTAAACCAAAGCGGTAGGGTAACCGCCAATAACCCCGGTACCGCGCGGGTGCGTGTTGTTTCTAACGCAGACAGCACCAAATTCGCACTGTGCGAGGTTACCGTAGAAGCACCCGCACCGCAGCTTGCAAGCATTGCCGTTACTACGCAGCCCACCAACCTTACCTATAACTTCGGGCAAAGCTTTAATCCTGCGGGAATGGTTGTAACGGCAACGTACAGCGACGAAAGCACAGAGGTTGTGCCTACGGAATCGCTAACCTTTAAAACTACCGCGCTTAATCACAGCGACACCGCGTTTACGATTACGTACAACGGGCAAACCGCTACGGTTACACTAACCATTAACGCCGTTGTAGTTGGCTTGACGGTAACAGGCGCAGTTACAGAATACGATTTCGAAGACCTTTTTGACGATACCATGACGGTAGTCGCGGTATGGAGCAACGAAGACGAAGAAACGCTTACCGCAGACGAATACACGCTTAATTTAACCGCGGGCGATGCCTTAACGCATGCGGATACAACGCTTACGGTAACCTACGAGGGCTACTCCGAACATATTCCGCTTACCATTAACGCAATCGTTACGGGTATGCAAGTAACGCAAGGCCCCGTTAAAAGCGAATATAGGATAGGAGAATCCTTTTCACCTGTCGGAATGAGCATTGTGCTTACATTCAGTGACGAAAGCACCCAAACCATAACCGATAACTTTGCCGCAGAAGGCATTACCTTCAGCCCTTCAACTCCGTTTACGCATGCAGAGGACGAGGTGGTTATCACCGTTACGTATGACACTTTTGTAGACGATACCTCCGTATTAGTAGACGTAATCGACGTAACCTTGCAAAGCATTACGGTAGACGTGCTGCCTGACCAAGTAGAATACGATTTCGGTCAGCTATTTAACCCCGAAGGTATGGAAGTAACGGCGCAGTTCAGCGACCTCTCCACTGAGGACGTTACAGCTTACGTTACATTCAAGCTAACCGCGCTTAACCATGACGATGTTTCGTTTACCATTACGTATGGTTCTTTTTCTCAGGATATCACCCTTACCATAAACGCGGTGCTGTTAGGCATTGACGTTACGGTAGACGATGAGTACGATTTCGGCGATGTATTTGAGTATAGCAATCTTACCGTAACCGCACGTTGGAGCGACAGCGATGTAGTGCTAACAGCGGGTACAGACTTTACCTTAAACATAGCCGACGGCACTACACTAAACCATACCCACACAACGCTGGTCTTTACCTTTGACAACGACGCGTATACGCACGACAATATTGCCCTTACCGTCAACGCGGTGCTGTTAGGCATAGACGTTGTCGTTGTGGACGAATACGATTTCGGCGATGTATTTGATTACGCTACTCTTACCGTAACCGCACGTTGGAGCGACGGCGATGTAGTGTTAACAGCAGGTACAGATTTCACCTTAAACATAGCCGACGGCAAAGAATTAGACCATGGCGACACAACGCTAGTCTTTACCTTTGACGACAACGCCTATACACACGGCAATATAACGCTTACCATTAACGCAGTGGTTACAGGTATTTCGATTAAATCAGGCTTTCAGCTAGAATATTTTGTAGACGATGTGTTTGACGCTGCGGGCTTAACCGTAATAGTAGAATACAGCGACCTTAGCACAGAAGAAGTAGTATTCGGAGTAGGCAGCGGCACGGAAATCGAGGTAGATTTAAACGGCGAAACACTTGCGCTTACCGATACGTCCTTTACCGTAAGCTTTGGCGGATATACTATCAATGTTGAAATTTCGGTGGTGGTTGCTACAACGTTTATCACCGTAACAGGAAACGATACAACCATTTACACCAATTCAAACCCTACTTCCGCAACGTTTACCATAGCTAAAAACGAAGGTTCCAGCAACGAGTTAGACTTTGACAAACAAGGAACCAACCTAGACGCTATTCAAATCAGCTTTAACGCGCAAACAGGTGAAGTTACCGTTACCATAGCACAAGGCAACACAGCCGACGCAGACGTAACCATCACCGTAAAAGCTACCGACGGCAGTTTGGTTGAGGGCGATAAAACCATTACAATCAGCGTCCGTACCCGTGTAATGAGCTTATTCTTTGACGAGCCTACCGTGCTTGCGCTGATAGACGACTTAGTAGAATTAGAATACACCGTTACACAAGGTGCATCAAACCCCGATGTAACATGGGAAATCCAAAACGAAAGAACCTTCGAGGGCGAACTCTTAGCCGAAGGCAGCGTATTAGTTTTAGACGCATTAACAGGCGAAATTACGGCAGTCGGTTTCGGGCTTGCTACGGTAGTAATTACTTCGGTAGAAAACCCCTCACGCGGGGACGAGTGCGAGGTAACGGTTGCCAATTTCAAAATTTTCGGCGGCATCGTAGACGGCATTGACGCGGCGGGCGAGCGCATGGAAAATATCCAAACCAGTACAACAACCTCTATACAAATGCCTGGACGTATCTATATAGTGTCGCCTGGGGACGAGATTACGATTGTTGCGGACGAACCGCCTGTATCCAACACAATGTTTGTAGGCTGGGACAGAAACGATTACGGTTATCGCATAGGCGATCCTGGTCAAGGCGAATATACGTTTACCATGCCGAGTGAACCGCTTACCATTATGGCGTCATTCTCACCGTTTTCGAACTTGTTCGTCGCTGGTTCGACGGCTTTGGACAGAGCTGCTGTTGCGGGCGGTAATCTATTTGCCTCGCATACCCAGCAGGAGTTCGGATGGCCGAATAATAACTCAACTGCGACCAGCATCTCAAACGGTGGCGGAGACCCTGATTTAAAAGGCTTAAGCGGTATCAGCGTCGGCATCCCTGGCGGCACGCCCGCTGGACGCCATAACCGTATACGCGGCTCAGCAATGAGTAACAGCACGGCAGGAGGTTCGCTGTCGATAGAATATATCTTTAAAAATCACGGCGATGTGCCGCTAACGATAGAACTCATGGGCGAAAGCTTTGGCGGTATTGGAACAACGGGTATATTGACGGTTCCTGCAAACGGCGTCCTTAGAAATATGACGATAGTAGCCAACGGTATGCACAATCCGTTCTTAATTTTAGCGGTGCGCGAGGCAGTCGACGGCGGCGGTCGGAATAGGCTTGATATTGTGGCACGCCAAGCGGCTACCTTTATGATATTCGATCCGCAGGTACCCACTGTGGGTGCCGTTAGCTTTGGCAGTCTGAACGGCGCGCCTGCCAGCGACTGGTCGGCATCCTCCGATGCTACACGTGGTATGATTTTGGTCGCGGGTAATCAAGGTTCGGCTACAGTTAACGCTTCGGTCACAGGCTTGCCTGCGCTTGCAGATGGCGAAACTGTAACGAGGATATATTTCAGGGTTGTAAATTTCGGTGCGGTTGCGGCGACACAAGACTTAAGGCTCAGGTTTGGAACTTCGGGCGGTAATGGCAGTTTCGGTGATCATACTATTACGATATCACGCGTAAACACGCCAGGCGATGTTCAGCTTTTCTATATGGACTTAGATCGGAGTACAGACCCTACTAATGTAGTATTTACGTTCTCATGGACATCCAGTCCGTTCAGATGCTTTTCAATACAAGCGAACTACAACGATGTATTCATTTTATAAAATTCTTTAAAATCTTTGCCGATACAGATGCGGTCAATGCGGCCGTATCTGTATCGGGCAAATCCCGCATAATAAGGAGGACACGTTTGTGCGAGTAAATAAGTCGGTTTCTAAAAAGAAAGCTTTGCTTAGCGGATTGCTTTGTATGTGTATATGCGTTACAGCTTTTTTTGCCGCAGTAAGCAACGCGGCGTTCAAGCCCGCGCACGCACAGTCTGAGGCGTCTAAGCCGTATAACGGAAACTACTATTTTTCCGATTTTGCAACACGCGCCGAAGCGATCGAAGCAGGGCATTTGCTTAACGAGGAAATTATGGAGGAGGGCGTTGTTTTATTAAAAAACCAAGATAACGCGCTTCCTATCAAAACGCCTGTTTCCGATGTCAACTTAAGCGTCCGTCCGCGCATCAGCGTGTTCGGCAAAAGTTCTATTCCTGTTAGAGACGGTTCTAACCGCGTGGTAGGCAACATCGCCTACGGCGGTGCGGGCAGCGGCGCAGGCGGACAGGTTATCGGGCAGGTAGACGGCCGCGTAGACTTGTATGAGGCATTAGAAACTGCGGGCTTTGATTTAAACCTCACACTAAGAAACTTTTATCAAAATATTAATCAATCAGGCGAAAACCGACCCAATACCTCGGGCATAAATTCTGGTGCCGTAGGCGCGGGCGTAGGCTACAAAACGTTTGAAACGCCGCGTTCAAGCTATACGCAAACGGTGCGCGACAGCTATGCTGCATACAACGACGCCGCGATTATCTTATTTTCGCGCACAGGCGGCGAAAGCTTCGACCTTCCGCGTTCAATGGCAACGGGCTATACCTCTACACCTGGGGTATACACAGGCACGCAAGACGGCGCACGTCAAAACACCGACCATTATATGCAGCTAGACCAAAACGAAACCGATTTAATTAAAGAAGTATGCGAAAATTTTGATAGGGTAATTGTACTGATTAATTCGGGCTCTCAAATCGAGGTAGGCTTCTTAGACGACCCCGGGCATTATGCGTACCATCAAAATATAAAGGCAGCTATGTTTATCGGCATGCCCGGCACGCGCGGCTTAAACGGCGTAGCGCGGGTAATAAACGGGCAAACTTCGCCTTCGGGCAAAACCACCGATACGTGGGCGCGCGATTTTAAAATGGACCCTGTTTGGCAAAATTTCGGCAACAATAATTTTACTAACGGAGCCTCTTATTCCAACGGCATTACTAACGCTAACCGTTATGTATATTACGAAGAAGGAATTTATTTAGGCTACCGCTATTACGAAACACGCGGCTTTACCGAGGGCTTTAATACGCCGTACGTTACGGATACGCCGTACAATATCAGCAATACCGATTTTACTAAAAATCAGCACATCAACGGCACTTCTACAACCTCATGGAGCAGTTGGTATGCCGCGCACGTCAGTTATCCGTTTGGACACGGTCTAAGCTATACCACATTCTCTCAAGAAATTATCGGCTCTAACTTTGACAGCGGTTCAACGCTGGGCGCGGACGATGTTATTACGGTTCATGTTCAAGTAACCAACACAGGCGATACCTATGCCGGCAAAGACATTGTGCAGCTGTACTTTACAGCACCGTATACATCGGGCGGTATAGAAAAAGCGCACGTAGTACTAAGCGGCTTCGAAAAAACGCAGGTGCTTGAACCGGGCGAATCACAAACCGTAACGGTTACCATTAAGGTGCGCGACATGGCATCTTACGATTGGGACGACGCCAACAACAACGGCTTTAAAGGCTGGGAATTAGATGCGGGCAACTATCAAGTAAAAATCATGCGTGACGCAAACACCACACTAGATACGCTAACGTATACGTTGTCGGATATTCGCTACGAAACCGACGAGGTTACGGGCTACAAGGTAGAAAATTTATTTGACGACGTAAGCGAGGGCGTAGTGCGCGGAGGGCGCGGCTATCTTTCGCGTGCCGACTTTGCCGCAACCTTTCCTAAAACACGCACTACTAATCACGCAATGACTGCGGATATTTTGGCAAAAGCGCGGGAGTGGTGGAGCCCCAACGCTACCGATATGGGCTTTGTCGCAGACCAACCCTCCGACCCGTGGTATGCCGCCTCAGCCCCCACAACGGGCGCAAGCAACGGGCTTGTTTTAGCGGACATGGTAGGATTAAGCTATGACGACCCCTTGTGGGATGATTATTTAGACCAGTTTGTACCAGGCAACACAGGCCCCAGCGGAAACGGCGGTTACGCCGAGGGCACAGGCATGGCGCATCTCACCGCGTACGGCGGCTGGATGATGGCAGGAAAGGGCGTACACGGTATGCCCAGCGTAGCCAATTTAGACGGCCCCAGCGGGTGGGGCAACGGCCGCGGCGTTGCGGCAGGGCACGTGCATTACTGTTCGGATACGATTTTAGCAGGCACCTATAATAAAGAGCTTGCTTACCGCAAGGGTATTATGATAGGCAACGAGGGGCTTTTCGGCGCGCGCCAAAACCCCAACAACAGCTTTCCCGGCAGCAACTGGCCGGGCGGCGGCGCAACAGCGGATAGATACCCCGGTTGGTACGCGCCGTCCATTAACATCCACCGTTCACCCTTTTCAGGCAGAAATTTCGAATACATGTCCGAGGACGGATACGTTTCGGGTATCATGGCGGCAGAGATTATTAAGGGTGCAATGGAAAAAGGCGTATTTTGCTTTGTTAAGCATTTTGCACTAAACGACCAAGAGTTAACCCGCGAGGGTATTCTTACCTGGGCAAGCGAGCAATCCATGCGCGAAATTTATTTCCGTGCGTTTGAAATCGCGATAAAAGAAGGTAAATCCACAGCCGTTATGTCTGCTTTCAACCGACTCGGCCCCGTGTGGGCAGGCGGCGATTATCGGCTGCTTACCACCTTGCTGCGCAACGAATGGGGCTTTAGAGGTACGGTTGTAACAGACTTCGGCGAAAACAACCGCCACCAATTTATGAACCCTAATCAAATGCTTCGCGCAGGCGGTGATTTATTGTTGGCACGCGGCGGCAATCTTAGATTTATAACCAACAACGTATCCAATACCTCTACAAACAATTCAAGAACCGCCGCCATAACCAGCGCGACAACTATTGCGGTACTGCGGCAGGCCACTAAAAACATTGCGTACACTATGGCAAACAGCAATGCGCTAAATTCTTCCTCTGTGGTTGCAGGCAATATTGTCCGCTTTGAAAGCAAGTCGCTTGCGGCAGGCATAGCGGGCGATTCCTATACCGAAAGCATCGCAGTTGCCGAGCTAGTTAATCCAAGTTCCGACCCTAATCCAAATATTACGTACACACTGCGCGCGGGTTCTTCCTTGCCCGCAGGGCTGACGCTTGCATCTAACGGCACTATTGCGGGTACTCCTGCGGTAAGAGTTTCTAATCACCGTTTCACGGTGGTTGCGGCGTATCGGCCACAGGGCACGGACGTGCGTCTTACGGCGGAAACGCAGTTTTCTATAACCATTTTAGGCGCGGAGGGCGGCATCGTTTACGAGCGGGACGGCACAACGATACAAAGAGCAACCTATAACAAGCCGTACACGCAAGATATAGGAGATGCAGAGGTTGTCCGTTCGGACGGCGGTATAGTGCCGCCCACTACCTACGCACTAAAAGACGGAAGCTTGCTGCCAGAGGGGCTAAGCTTGTCGTCTGCGGGCGTTATTTCGGGCACACCCGTTAAGATTTGCGCGGAATACCGCTTTACGGTAGTTGTGCGTGCCACGGGCTTTACCTCCGTTGAGGCTACGCTAACCGTTTCTGTGTTCTTTGAGGCGGAATTTGCGGATAATACCTTGTCGGCAGGAGTGTTCGGCGTTGCGTATTTCGCGCAGATCAACGGTGCGGAAAGCACGGGCGGCGCAGAAACCGATTTCACATACAGTATACAAGAGGATTCGGCTTTACCGCGCGGGCTAAGTCTAACGCCCAAAGGATATATTACAGGCGTGCCTACCGAAACGGTAACCAATCATACGTTTGTTATCGTTGCGCAAGCACCGTTTGTCCCGACGCAGGAGGCGGTATACACCATTACAATCGGCGTTGGATTTAACGAATCCGAATTAGCAGACGGCAAAGTAGGCGTTGCCTATGACGGTGTAGTTTTTGCATTAAGTTCGGCAGAAATTACGTACAGCCTAAAAGCGGGTTCTTCATTGCCCGAAGGGCTTACGCTTGCTGCAAACGGCACCCTGACAGGCACCCCCGTAAAAGCAGGAAACTACACCTTTACCATAGTAGCGCAGTCTGAGGGCTATGTAAGCGGCGAGGCAACCTTCCAGCTGTTTATCGAAGGAACAGGCGGCAGCGGCGGCAGCGGCTGCGGCGGCACGTTGGTTGCGTCCGACGGTTTCGGAGGAATATTCCTACCCCTAGCGTTACTGTGCGCAGCCGCCGTACTGGTGATACTTTTAAAAGGCAAGCAAACTAAAAATTTCAAGGAGCTAAAATGAAAAAGCTAAAACTTTGGATAAAAACAGCATGGAAAACTAAGGGCTTTAAGGCATGGATGATTGCTTCGTCCGCATTTATGGTACTCTTAATAACCGCGTCAATTGTAGCGTCGAGTGTTCCGCTGATTTACGGTACAATTAACTCTATGTGGGGCGGCGAGCGCAGAGTTTTGCGTTCAGGAGATCCCTCTCAATATATTCGCTACACGGCCGATTACGATTCTAAGGCTGAGGTTTTTGCTGCGGCAAACACCCTTAACGAATCCGTTATGGAAGAGGGAATTATCCTCTTAAAAAACGAAAATGAAGCTTTGCCGATAAGAACGCCTGTCAGCGCGCCAAGCCAAGTATCGGCAAGACCCAGTATTACCGTTTTCGGAAACAATTCGGTTAATTTGGTGTTAGGCGGTTCCGGTTCAAGCGCGGGCGTAGACGACAATGCAGGCGCGGCAACCTTGTATTCCAGTCTAGACGCGGCGGGTTTCTCCGTTAACCCTGTATTAAAAAATGCCTACGAAAACAACGGCATCAACAGGCCTACCGCTAAAAACGAAGTGCCTGACATGGGTTCTATCCTAACAGGCTACCCGATTTTTGAAGCCCCTAAGTCTATTTATGAAAATGTACGCCAAAGCTACGCAAATTACAACGACGCGGCGTTGGTAGTTGTCAGCCGCCTTGCGGGCGAGGGCTACGATTTGCCGCGCACCATGTTTTGGAACGGTACCAACTATATAACGTGGACGGGCTCTCAGCCTGTAACGGGTGCACGCAGTGTAACCGACCACTACCTTCAACTAGACCAAAACGAAACCGATATGCTGCAAGAGGCCGCCAGCCATTTCAGCAAGGTAATTGTAATTATTAACTGTGCCACTTCGATGGAGCTTGGCTTTTTAGACGACCCCGGCCATTATGCGTACCAATCCAATATCCAAGCGGCACTGTGGATAGGCACGCCCGGCTTTTCAGGCATTAACGCGTTGGGACGGGTTTTAAACGGCTTAGTCAATCCCTCCGGCAAAACGGTTAATGTTTTCGCGCGGGATTTCAAAACAGACCCCACATGGAACAACTTTGGCAACAACCTAGAACAAAACGGCAATCGCTACAGGGTAAACGGCCAAAGCAGAAACGCATTTTTTGTAGAATACGAAGAAGGCATTTACGTAGGCTACCGTTATTGGGAAACACGCGGCCATATCGAGGGCGATACGCCGTACATAACAGACGGCACTGCCGTACCGCACATCAACGGAACCGAAACTACGGTTTGGGACAATTGGTACCATGCACACGTGGTTTTCCCCTTAGGTTTCGGTCTTAGCTATACCAATTTTCAATGGGCGGTTACCGAAACTGCCCATGCAAACAACGCAACACTTAACGGTACAGACGAGATTTCCGTAACCGTCAGGGTTACAAACAGCGGAACGGTTGCGGGTAAAGAAGTGGTTCAGCTATACTTTACTGCCCCGTATACCGATAACGGCATAGAAAAAGCGCATGTGGTTCTGGGCGCGTTCGGTAAAACAAAGCTAATTTCAGCGGGCGGAATTGATTACGACGACATCACACTTACCTTTAACGTCCGCAATATGGCGTCGTACGATTGGAATGATTTAAACGGCAATGATTTTAGGGGCTACGAATTAGACGCGGGCGAATATCAGGTTAGAGTTATGCGGGATTCAAATACGCAAACAGCTTTCTTCAGCTATACGCTTCCCGCAGTTCGGTATCAAACAGACTCGGCAACAAACAACCCGATAAACGTAGATATGTTTAAGGGTGAGGGCGACTATATTGAAAGTCGCGGCGGCTTTATGACGCGTATGGATTTTGACGGTACGTGGCCCACATTAGTTACAGACGCCTGCCGTGAAACAAGCATAGATATTATCAGCGCAATGAATTACGAGCCGGAAGATTCACCCTCCGACCCGTGGTATACCAACCAAATGCCCGCGCAGAGCCAACGGGTTATAAAATACAACCGAACCATAAAGCTGTACGAACTTATCGAAAAAGACGGCACACGGATTGCATACGAGGATCCGCTATGGGACGATTTTATGGATCAGCTTACGGTAGAGCAAATGCGAACACTGGTCAGTACAGGAAACTTTACAACCATGCACCTTTTAAATGTCGATAAGCCGGAAACTATCGATGCGGACGGTCCGATGGGCTTTGCTATTTTCATGGGAAATCCTGCCGTTTACGATACAGCGTATTACGCAAGCGCGTGTGTTGTGGGTGCAACATGGAACGAAGAGCTGGCGTTTAAAATGGGCGAAATGATTGGAAACGAGGGGCTTATCGGAGACGAAAGGGGCGACGGCAGGCCGTACTCAGGTTGGTACGCACCAGGCGTTAACATCCACCGTTCACAGTTCGGCGGAAGAAATTTTGAGTATTATTCCGAGGACGGGCTTTTTAGCGGCAAAATGGCGTCTGCAATCATTCGCGGCGCACAATCAAAGGGCGTGTATACGTACTTAAAACATTTCGCACTTAACGACCAAGAAACAACCAGAGATGCAAACGGGCTTATAACGTGGGCAAACGAGCAGTCCATGCGCGAAATTTACTTTTTACCGTTTGAATTAGCGGTTAAAGAAGGCGGAACTACTGCAATCATGTCGGCGTTTAACCGTGTAGGAACGGTTTGGGCAGGCGGCGACCATAGGCTTTTAACCAGGCTTTTGCGCGAGGAATGGGGATTTAGGGGCATGGTAATTACCGACTTCAACATTCCCGCTAACCGCTTTATGGACGTAAATCAAATGATTCGCGCGGGCGGCGACCTCTCTTTAAGCGCGGGCAATAAGGTTCCTTCGGGCAATTCCGCTACCACCGTTGCCGCGCTTAGAAACGCATCAAAAAACATTTTATACACCGTTGCACACAGCAACGCCATGAACGGACATGGCGAGGGCGTGCGGTTCACTTACCGAATCCCGCTATGGCTTGTGCGGCTAAGCCTTACCATTTTCGGCGTGTTCTTACTATGCTGCGCCTTAGGGGTTATGACGGTTGCGCTGTCGGTTAAAAAAGCTAACCGCCGTGAAACTGCTGCGCCGGAAAATAATTCGCCGGAAAACACTGCGCAGGACACTGCACCGGAAAATGCTGTACCGATAGAAGTATCCGACAGCACAGAGTAACTAAAAAATAAAAAAATAAAAAATAATTTTAAAGGAGAACTAAAAAATGAAAAAAATGTTTGTACTCATCGCGGCGGTAATTTTATGCGCCGTAGGGCTGTTCGGGCTTGCCGGTTGCAAGGACGACGAGGAAGAACTTCCTCCCGGGGTTAAAGAGTTCGTGTTCGAGGCCGAATACGTCGATTTAGACGGAAAAGCGTCTATTACGGCGTCTGGCTCCATACAGGACGTAATGCTTGTTTTCGGAGACGGAACACAAGCCGACAAAAATCGCGGATGGAGCAACGGCTATTATATCCATTCAACCAGTGCCAACAATTTCCGTTTGGATTTTGTTATCACCTCTGATGCGGCGGCAGAAGCAACCATTATCCTGCGCCTAGGTTCGCTTTTCGGAACGGTTGCATTTAATGCTTCAAATTATTCGGTAAGATTTAACGAAACAGCCGTTAATTTCGGCACCATTTCTCTTGCAGGCTCCACGGAAGAAGCTATGCAGTTTACAGATTACAGAATCCCTGTAACCGTACAACTGCTAGAAGGCGAAAACACCATCTCTCTAATTACGCTTAATAATACGTTTCAGGCGGGTAACGTAGGCGGACCGTCGGTAGACTGCATTAAAGTCAGAACCACTGCCGCACTTACTTGGGACATCATAGACAACCCGTCCTTCCGTTAATTTGCTTCTCATCATCCCTCCATATCATTTGTCAAAGCGTGGCTGAGTTTTCAGTCGCGCTTTTGATAAATTAAATTCCTCCATTCTCATTATTACCAAAAACCCCAACCCCTAAAAACCCTCTGAATCTAATCGCGGCAAGGGCGAAACTGGGGGACGGGGGAATGTGCTAGCAACCATTAAATTTACTCAAAGCCCAAGCACTTTGCCCCGTCCCCCTGTGTCGCCCGTATAACTGACAACTTTCGGCTAAAATAATTAAATAAAATAATAGCAACAATTCTCCATTTTCCATTCTCCATTCTCCATTAACAAATCCCTCTGTACCAATCGCGGCAAGGGCGAAACTGGGGGACGGGGGAAATGTGCTAGCAACCAATATACTTTTACAAAGCCTCAGCACTTTTGCCCCGTCCCCCTGTGTCGCCCGTTGTTCAACACAAACAGCACACTACTCCGTCCCTCTGTGTTACTCTGTGTTAAAAATTCCCCTCTTGAGGGGTGCCCCGTAGGGGCGGGGTGGAAAGAAAAGCTTGAATTTAAATTCGCACTGTGCAGAAAAACCCCCACCCAAAAATCCACTCCCAAAAATTGTTAAAAGCCAAAATACCAAATAATGGCAAAAAATCACCCAAAATCGGCGAAAAACGAAAAATTATTAACAAATTCACAATTTTTTATGTACAAATTATTAAAAAATGCTTGCAATGCGTATTTTTATCGTGTATAATGCCTATACAGTATTAAAAACCCACAAAAAATTACGGAGAAATACGTATGAGAACACCTTGCACACATCAAAAGCATAAACGCATAATCGCCCTTTCACTGATAGCCGTATTAATTTTAGCGGTAGTATTGCCGCTGTTAGCCTTTGCCCCGCGCACTGCACACACCGCGCACGCATCCGATATGCCGCCCGCAAACCCCACAGGAACGTTCAATCTATCCACAGGTGCTTGGAACGCGGGGGGGGGGGGGTAATGCAACCTTTAATAGCGATACAGGCGTTTTAACCGTACACAACGGTGCGGATATCATAATAACAGGGAATAGTACTACGATTACAAATATAGTCGTAGAAGAAAACGCAACAGTAACAATTACAACGAGCGGCATGGGCGTAATGCCTAGTGTGATAAATTTGTCCGGTATTTTTATAATAGGGTCTGGTGCCAACGTAAGCCTTTACTTAAACGGTAGGAACTATATTCTTTATTCTGGTTCTCTGGGCACTAGAACCAATGCGTCGTGTATTGTTGTATCGCAAAATGCAACCCTAACCATTGGCGGTACAGGAAATACAATAGTAGGTGCAGGGGGTCCTGTTTCTAGCGGTGGTATTCGTGTTGACGGAAATCTAATCATTAACAGCGGAGGTTTTGATGTCGAAAGCATATCACATGCCATAGGCGGGGATAATTTTGGCAGTATCACCATTAACGGCGGCACTATTCGCGCGGTAGCTGCATCAAGCAATAGTACTAGTACTGGCAATCATTGTGCAGGGATAGGCGGCGGAGGCGGAAATATCACCATAAACGGCGGTACGGTTTCAGCGATTGGTGGTCATTCTTTAGGTGCAGGCATAGGCAGCGGCAGAGGCTTATCAATGGGTAGTATCACCATAAACGGCGGTACGGTTTCAGCGATTGGTGGTTATCGAATGATGGGTATCGGTGCTGCACAAGAGGGTAGCGTAGACAGCATCACCATAAGCGGCGGCGTAGTTTTTGCAACAGGCATCGGAGAAAGCCCGTCAAGTGTTTCGTCTACCGATGTGGTTATCGAGGGCGGAATAGTAGCCGCCGTTGGAAGAGGAGTAGTAGCCACAAGCTTGACGCAAACGGACGGTATTTTACTTGCGCCCGTACTAAACGTACAAACCGACACCTTTACGGGCGGCAGACGCACCATAGACCCTGTTATCAATATAGAAAACGAGTTTTATAACTTAATAGACGGCGCGGCACAGCAAGCAGAGGACGCGCAGTTAGACGCTGCCAAAACGGCGGCGGTTGCACAACTAAACGCGCACGCGGCTACACTAGATTACGAGGGCGATGTACAAGTATATATAGACGAAATTCAAGACGCCGCGGATATTGCCGCAGTTACCTCCGCTTTGGTTTCTGCCCTAAACGCCCTCAACGCGGACGCTGCCGAAAAAGCCGCACAAGAGGCCGCCGAACAGTTGGCGCAAGAAAAGCTTGACGAGGCTAAGCTTGCCGCAATCGCCGAGTTAGAGGCATTTGTGCAAATCGTAGAATACACTAGCAGTCTTTCGGCATTTACAAGCGCCATTAACGCTGCCGACACCATAGACGCGGTTACAGCGGCTTTGGTTAGTGCAATCGACGCCATTATAGAGGCGGTTGCCCCCGGCTTCGACACCACCGTAGAGGGTCAGTTAGCCCTAGCCAAAAGCGCGGCAATTCTGCAAATAGAGGCCTACGCGGCACTGGTAGAGTACGAGGGCAGTATAACCCCATACCTCAACGCCATAAACAACGCAGGTAGTATAGCTTTCGTAGCGGA
>Ga0099364_10000297_pt1 | contig 83478 bp, 59 predicted proteins | sample TergutTh196P3_FD_73070 | JGI IMG/M metagenome (GOLD analysis project Ga0099364, IMG submission 73070) | Microcerotermes parvus P3 segment gut microbial communities from Pointe-Noire, Republic of the Congo - Th196 P3 | ecosystem: Host-associated > Arthropoda: Insects > Digestive system > Gut ...
CAGGATGATGTAAAGAGCCGAGGCGGCAAGGACAGAGATCAGGATGACCCCTATCAGGGTTTGTTGCGCCAGAGGAAAGCGTTGTATTTTGGTCAACATTTTGATACCCCATCAAGGCGACTGTCAGAGGTCTTGCTCCCATATCGTTTGTTTACCGGAGCAATCGTTACGGGAACTACTTTGAGAAAGCGGAAAACGCGAAGGTAAACGCCAAAAGCCGCGCCAAACTCGGGTTTGGGCGGATTGACCGGACGATAGCTTGTGTGTGTGGTGTGTGTGCAAGAAACAGGCCAGCGCCAGTCTTGGCAAAGACTTTCCTGACGATATTTCCTGCCAGTATCGCGTTCATTTGCATTTACCTGTTACGGGTTACAGCTCACACATCAATGCTTCGACAGTAACCCAAATACCAATCAAGCGCAAGCGTTATGGTAAAGATTGCGCCTTAAAAAACCCCAGTCTGATAATTATGGACGCGCTGATTTATTCAGAAAACCAAGCCACCGACCAACCGAACTCATTGTTTTGTAAGGGGTAGTTTTTTGACAAGGTGAATAAATCAGCGTTTCCTTATAGTCGCGTAGAAAACGCCATAAATACAACAGCAGAAACGGCATGATTAATGCTTCTATTATTTTAAGCCTAAAGAATCGGCAGTTTTTTCCGATAGTACACTTGCAGGGCGGAGCTTCAATCCGATTCCCGCCTGTTTTGACGAAGGAGAGCATCATGAACGTCGTATATGACAGTCCGCAATACTCGGTCTTCACCTATCCGCAGCAGGAAGGGTTTGAACTGTTGGACAAGGACGCCATGCGTATGCTGTTCCTGCAAGGGCCTTTTGCCAGCCACTTCCGCTCCGCGATCAACGGCATCCCGGAAAACGAGCGCACGATAGAAACCATTGACGCCTTTCTTGAGAACTACTGCATGGACGGCGCGGCGCAACCCATAGTGATACATTGAGCGGATAGCTACGCCCGCCCCAGCATTCTGGCGAGGACTTCGTAGACATCCGCCGACAAGTCAGGCGATAGGGCGTTTTCCAACGCAATGCGCGCGTGTTCCCGCCGGATTGGGTCAAACTTTTTCCAATGGTCAAAAGCGCGGGCAATGCGAGCCGCCAACTGGGGATTTTGCCCATCCAGCGCGAGAATTTCCGCGATCATGAAGCGATAGCCCGCGCCGCAGGCAGAGTGAAAATGAGGCAGATTCGCGCCGAAAGTACGAAAGAGGGCGTAAATTTTGTTGGGGTTGTTTCGCTCAAAAGCCGGATGCAGGGTCAGATTCCTGACCACGGCAAGCGTATCAGGGCGGCGGCCTGACGCCTGCGCCGCCAGCCATTTGTCCAGAGCCAGCGGCTCATGCTGCCAGTATTCGTAAAATACCGCCAGCGCCTCTTCCCGTTCCGGGCAAACTTCAGTCTTGACATAAGCCAGGGCGGCAAGGGCGGCAAAACAATCAGTCATGTTGTCCGCCTCCCGATATTGCCGGAGGGCAAGTTGCCGGTAGTCGGGTTTCTCCAGTTCCAGGAGATAGGCAAGACAGATATTCCGCAAGGCTCGCCGCCCGGCTTCAGCCGCCGTGAATTGATAGCTCCCGCCGGGTTTAAGGTCATGATAAAGCGCCAGCAACTCCGCTTCCAGATGTTCTGCCAGCGCGTAACGCAGGCTATCTCGCGTAGTACGGAGCGCATCCGGGTCAATTTCTCCTTCCCGCGCCAACATTTCAGCGAGCACGATCTCAGCGGGCAAGGTCATGATTTCCGCCACGAAAGCATTGCTCCGCTCATGCCGCCGTTCCAGTAATGTCTTCAGTATCTTCGCAAAATCAGCGGATTCGTCCGCGCCGCAAATGCGTTTCTCCCGTATCGCCGCCAGAATCAGGTCGCAGGCAAGCCGCTGGCCAGCGTTCCAGGCGGCGAACGGATCGCTCTCGTATGCTGCCAGCAAGCCAAGCTCATTGGGCGTGTAGGCATAATCCAGTATCACCGGCGCGGAAAAATCACGCAACAGGGAAGGGACAGGCTTTTTGTCTATTGCGTCAAAGGTAAATTCCTGTTTTGCCTGATCAACGATCAGGGCGCGCGCCGAGCCGGGTCTTTCCACGCCCGTGTCGTCAAACAGCGCGACATTTAGCGGCAGCAGACAGGGGGGCGCATTCCCTTGTATTTCCACAGCTTTCGGGTTGGTCTGCTCGACTGCAAGCGTATAGCGGCGCGTTTGCGGGTCAAACTTTTCCCGCACGGAAAGGCGCGGCGTGCCGGGCGTCGAATACCAATTCAGGAAAGCGCCCATGAGATTAAAGCCGGAGACATCCGCCATTGCCGCCACAAAATCCTCGCAGGTTGCGGCTCCTCCGTCGTGCCTGGAAAGATATTCGGCAAGTCCGGCGCGAAAGTTATCCCTGCCAATCAGGGTTTCTATCATCCGCACGACTTCCGCGCCTTTTTCATACACTGTCGCCGTATAAAAATTGTTGATTTCCATATAGGAATCAGGGCGCACCGGATGCGCCATCGGCCCTGCGTCCTCCGGAAACTGCGCGGCGAACAAGCCTCTGACCTCACGGATACGGGCAATCCTGGAATCATGCGTATCCGCGCCGAATTTCTGGTCTCGAAATACGGTCAGTCCTTCCTTCAACGACAACTGAAACCAATCCCGGCAAGTCACCCTGTTGCCGGTCCAGTTGTGGAAGTATTCATGCGCCACAACCCGGTCAATCCCTTCAAAATCCTGGTCTGTCGCAACTTCAGGTTTTGCCAGCACGTATTTTGCGTTGAAGATGTTGAGTCCCTTGTTTTCCATGGCTCCCATGTTGAAATCGCTTACCGCGACAATCATGTAACGATCAAGATCGCATTCCAGACCAAATCGCTCCTCGTCCCAGCGCATCGCCTTCCTTAACGCAAGCATGGCATGTCCGCACTGGTCGAGACGCCCCGGCTCCACGTAGATGGCAAGGTCTACCTTGCAACCGCCTGCGGTCATGAAACTATCCTCCAGGACATCCAGCCGGGCGGCGACCAGCGCGAACAGGTAACAGGGTTTTCTGAACGGATCGCGCCAGACGGCGTAATGGCGGCCTTCTCCCTCCTCGCCGCTCTCAATCAGATTGCCGTTGGACAGGAGCACAGGAAAAGCCTGTTTGTCGGCGCGGATCGTCACCATAAAGCGGGTCATCACATCAGGCCGGTCGGGAAACCAGGTAATCCGCCGGAAGCCTTCGGCTTCGCATTGGGTGAAATAGCCGTTTTGCGAACGATACAGGCCGGAGAGACTGGTATTTTTGTCGGGATGAACCTTGACCAATGTGTTCAGGGTAAACCGGCCTGGCAATCCAGAGAGTTCGCGGCCTTTTGCCGTTTCCGCAAAGTTTGTTGCGCCACCCTCAACAGTAAAGCGAAGCGTCTCCAATGATTCGCCGTGAATCAGCATCCGCCCGCCTTCTCCTTCATGGGCGGGATTTGCCTGAAAGATGATTTTTGCCGCGACGAATGCGACGATCTCCCCTTCTTCCTCCCGAAAATCCACATCCAGCGTGATGGATTCGGCAAGATAGGCAGGCGGCGCGTAGTCCTTGCGGTAAATGGTTGCAGCAGTCATACAGAGGTTCTCGTAATTAAAAAACCATGCGCTATAGCGGTTTCGATTCAAGCGAGCACGCTTTTTCTCCAAGGATAAAGCCGTCACGGTTAGCGCTTCTCCCTGAGCCTTCTCTTATTCACAGCGCAACCAAAGGCAGGGAGAGGGTTCGTAAAATATACTCGCTTTAGTCGAAACCGCTATATTTTGTACGCAATGAGCCATTGACTGGCGCGATCACGCCTTGATTCGCGCCATGGCTGCCTTGACGGCGCTCACCAGTCGTTCGAAGCTTTGCATGCTGGCTCTCGCATCTTCCGACGCCGCACTACTCTCGTTGATCTCATGAACGATGTTTTCCATATGTTGATATATGTCCTCGACCACCTCTTTCATATCTTTCACAGCATTCCGCATATGGTCGCTCATCGCGCCTACGATGCCAGTTGATTGGGAATCGCTCTCCGCAAGCCTACGTATTTCTTCCGCCACCATCGCAAACCTGTGGTCATGCTCGTTGGCGCGAGTTGCTTCAATAGCCGCTTTCAGCGCCATCAGGTTCGTTTGATCCGCAATCTGGTGCGTCGTGGCGACCAGCGCTTCGAAAGCCATGATTGACTTTTCTATTTGCGCGTAGACATGATTGAACGAATTTTGCATATCTTCTGTCAACTGATTGAAGGAGGCCACGATTATCCCCATCTCGTTGTCACTCTGGTAATCAACCCTCGCACTCAAGTCGCGTTCCTGTTTTATCTTGGACATCGCATCAACTAACTGATTAATCGGCACAAAGACTACCTCCAGCAACCTGAGGAACAGCAAGGTAATTATCACAATGGCTGCGAATGACGTGACGGCCTGGAACGCGAGCGCCTTGTTTTGGGAAGCGATGGATGCGCGTAACAATGACGTAGTAAAATTCTGGTTAATTTCCACCAGCTTTGTGACGTTATCCCGGATAACGCCGGTGCTGCCGCGCCCTGCCTCGATGGAGGCGGACATATCCCTGTACATAACTGCGAGATTCTCCGGCGTTGGGTTGGCAAGCGCACGCTCCACCATATCGCTCTTGCCAGACAGCAACGGGTACCATGTATTCCAGTGCTGCCTGGTTTCATCCCAGATTCTCTGCGCTTCGGGGTTGCGTGTCATAACGTCATACGTCGCAAAAGCTTTTTCCGCGTTTTGGTTCGCTGTACGTTTCAAAGGAAGAATACGACGCAGCTCTGAAATCTGCTCGTCTTGCGCTAGTGCCTCCTTGGAGATAATTTCGTAGTATCGCAACACCATTTGGTTGACATTGCTCTCAAGGTTGGTGAGCGCCAGCACTTTCGGAAGCCTTTCTTCTCCAACCTCCTCCATGTTATTAGTTGTGATTTCCATATTGACGAGACCAATTAGTGAAATTGCCAACAGGGAAACCCATGACGTAGCCAGCGCCATGAGAAACAGATATTTAATTTTCATGGCATTATCCACTTTCACAAAATAGTTTTAAAAGGCGCAAAAAACGATGTCGGGAAATTTTGACCGGGCGAGATAACGGAAAAGACGACGACGCAAAAGCGGGCGCGGCGGAAAAGGAAGGCAAAGGTTTACCGGCAGGAAAACGATTATCGCAATGTAATATGCCGATTACATAGCGGGTGGTGCGGGTAACTCTTTGATTACAAAAGATTTTTTGCGCAACATTGTCTCTGCCTCCAATAATAATCCGGTAGAAATCACCGGACGCCCGTCTCCCTGCCTTCGCGGAAGTGACGGGCTAGCGCCTGCGCGGAATGTTACCATCTAGTCGCCATTTTATCAAAGTGGATTGTTGTATACCTTCCGCACATAAAAATTTTGGGGACAACCAATAAAAAAACAACATTCTTCATAAAATGGACGCAATGCTGTCAACAGTCAATTGTATTTACCCCAAATGATCGAACCGACGCTTAACGGGGAGCACGACAGGTTGATCAGAGGGGGCGCTTTGCTCCCACGCCCAATCAATCGTCATTCCCGCGAAGGCGGGAATCCAGACAAGCCTTTCCGTTCCTCCGGCGTTTCCTTATGGGAATGCCGCTCCTGCCTTGGCAACTTGTCTTTGCTGCCACGCCGTACTGGATTCCCGCCTTCGCGGGAATGACTGTTGGGTTGTAGCCTGTGCGAAAGAACGTTTGCATCTGACAGTCGCGCTATTTACAGAAAGCACTATAGATGGCGCTTCTTTTCGCTGCTGAACGAATGTCCTTTTATTTGCACGAGCTACTATATAGGCCTTGACCAAGGCGGCAAAAAAACCGGGGCAGGTATTTCCTGCCCCGGCGTTCGCGTCCAGTCGCGTCAAGCGACGGCTTACCGCATCTGCCGCCAGGACAGGCGTCCGGCGCGACCGCTTGGGACAGTTCGTCCCGCAATATTGCTCAGGCGTTCATGTCTGCCGGAACCGTAGCGCGCTCCGTCAACCCTGTTGTAGGCAATCATGCTGGCGCCTTGGCTTCCTGAAGCTCCTGCGCTTTCCCTGATAAGAGACACGACGTACTTGCTGTCCCGACCTTCCTCGCCGCCGGATAACGCATTGTCGCGCCAGATATTGGATTCATTCTCGATTCTCCTGAATTGCGAGACCTTGATCCAGGTTCCTTGTTCGTAATTGAACTCGACGACTCCGCCCGCCACGTTGGAGCTACAGGCTTCGCCGCTAGGCAGGGTAACCGGCATGAAGAACTCTCTGGTTTGTGGAACAACCACCGTTCCCTGCGCGCGCGCCAGCGCAACCCCCATAGGATGGTCGGTCGTGCCAGTCAGGTCAATCACGTATCCGGCTTGGCTGGTATAGTCCACATTGGGGTTTCTGCTATCGCTCTTGTCCAGTTTCCATGCCTCCATAGCGCTCCAGTCTCCTTCATGCTCCTGGAAGTTATCCTCGTCCGGGGAGTTCTCATCATACACCCGCACCTGCATCTCGCTGCGGCGGACAGGAAAGCCGCCGCTATTAACGGCTCTCCCGTTTGTGTCCAGACGCACGCCGTAGATGGATTGCGTCTGCGTGTTTGTGACATCGCCATCTTCAAAGTACTTGCCCGTGCCCACGACGAGCTGATACCCCTGATCGCAATCTCTCATACTGCCGACGCACATTATGATGGGCGGCGCGGAGATGGATTGCGGGTTGTCGTCCGAATCCCGAGCCTCCAGCAACTTTTCCACACTATTATCGCGCAGATCGAATCTCCACAGATTTCCTTGCGCGTCCCCGGCGTAGGCGAGATCCATCAGGCCATTGCCATCCAAATCCAGAAGATAGGGAGATCCCAGGCCATTACGATCACCGCCGCCCTGCACCGGGATGAAATCGAAACCGCTATAACCGGGGTTATTGCCTTGACCCCGCTCCAGCGGGACGATGAAGAGTCCGGCGCGCCCGGTTTCGCTGTTGTAGCCGTTGCCGAAGACTGCGGCAAAGCGGTGCCCGGAGCTTCCCGGCACCGCCACGATAACCGGGTCTATGTCTACCGGAGCGCCAAGGTCAGGATGGGTGAATTCCCAGAGCACATCGTTCGGCCCAATGGTGCTTGTTCCCACGTCTTCCACAACCAGCGCAAAGACCGCGCCGCGCTGTCCTGCGTATTGGTCAGAGGTCTTGCCGCGCCCGGTGGAGCCTACCAATACCGATTTCCATCCTCCATCCAGCCAGATGTCGCTCACCCACGGCGTTCCATCCACATAGTACTGGTGCGCGTACCCCGGTTCGGTGAGCCGAACCAGTTGGTCCAGCAGAGCGCCCGGCACGTAAGCGAATAGCTCGCTTCCGGGTAGCAGTCCGGTTTGCGTATTGACATTCCCGCCCGCAAATGCGTGGAGCATACCGGCGTTAGCGGCCATGAAAACCAATTCCTGCCGCCCGTTGAGAGCGAAGTCGCGCATGCGATCCCGATACGCTCTAACCCGCGCCGCAGCGAGAAAAGAAGTCTCTGCGGGCGTGCAGGCTTCCGTTCTGGTAGAGGCGACGCCTCCCGGCTGGGGAACGAAGAGTCCGGCATTATCGCACTCATACCCGCCGTAGCCGTAGTCATTGTGCCTGTAATTGCCCAAAACGTAGGGCATGGGATTCACACTGTCGCCCAGCAAGGATCCCCTGTCGCGAAATGATCCGCCATTGGCAGCTTCCTTGTCCTGAATGCCTTTCACGTAATCGGCAACGTCATTGGGAACGGGGTTGTTGCCGCCGCCCGAGACGCTTTCAAAGGTAGCGCCCCGCCCGCCAGACCAGGTAATCACCCGTCGGCTGTTTGCGCCGCCCGGCGACCCTAACTGAGCGGTCAATCTTTCCGAGGCGCTCCACACGTTGCCTGCCAGCGGCATGCCGTAGTACCTCCTGCTTATGCAAAATCCGCGATCATACAACGCCTGTCCTATGCTCGCCTCGGAACAAACACTGTGGGCTGTCAGATCCCCCGTCCAGTCATCGGGACTGTAGCCGGAGATGTAGGCCAGGTCATTCTCTGAAACAGCCGAACTTTTGTTGCCTGCGCCTGCAAAGCTGCTCCGGCCATCCGTGCCGCCCATGGCGGAGAGCATCTCCCGCAAGGCGTCGGCAAATTCTTGCGCGTTCGTCGTGTCGAAAAAGTCGCCGCGCCCGGTAAGCCCTGCGTGGAACAGCTCGTCAACCTTGGTATTGTCGTTTGCGGACGCAGTCCAATGCCACGCTATCGGGGAGCCTGTCCATTCCCCTGTGGACCGATTCCAAACATTGGGGTTGGCAAGGTAAGATTTCAGCTCCGTGGCGGAAAGAGTGCCCTGCACGCCAAAACCGAGGGTGAAAGTCTGCATGTGCTGCCACCACGCCTCATTTTTTTTGTAGGTCGGCACCGGTTGCGACTTCCTCGCAAGATCGTTAAGCATGTCGGGGCCGGGCTTCAGGTCGTTCTTCCAGTAATACATGGCCCAGTCCCCCAAGAGGCCGCGCCATGTGGTGGCAAAAGGAGTTTGTGGCGTGTAACTCTGAAAGCCATCTATACCGGGGCCGGGCGTGCAGTCATGCGCTCCAACCTGACCGGCGGAACAACCGCTATTGGGAACCAGCTGATCGTAACCGTCTGTCATCAGGATCGTAAAGGAACGGCGGCAAGTGGACATGTTTGCATTACCGCTCCCCGGATCGGTGGTTCTCATGGGGGGATAATCCATCCACGGACGATCAGTCCTGTAATACTCGCCCGCCGCTACCAGGGCAGATTTAAGAGGCGTATTGCTGGGAGCAGGCAGACCCAGCACCCAATCATAAAACCGCTTGACAAACCGTGTGTCCTGGCCGCCTGGATATCCTTCCGGATTGTCCAGGAAAGGCAGCACCCCGATTCCGCCTCTTGGCGTGGTGCTGCCTGTCGCCGGGCGACCGGGTCCTAAATCAACAGGGGTAGCGCCTGGCGCAAAATTCAAGAAGAATCCTTGGCCAGTATTCCCAACAACTTCATCATTGCCGATTGTGCTGACGAAACGTCCATGCCCCATACTGGGCGAGTTGATGGTGTCGTAGCCCAGGCGGATGACCAGACTGCTCATTTCGGCGCTGGGCTTGGTGGTGTCGTCCCTGTCTACCAGAAACGCGAAAGCCTCGGTCATTCCCACCTTTGCCGCCATGTTGCGGCTCCTGTGGTAGGAATACCAGTTCATGAAGTTGCGGATCTCCTCCCCGACCGTGCGCGGCCTTGGCCCTCCCTCTATTTCCACCAGTTCGCCGTCATCGCCGACATAGTGCGTTACCAGATGCAGCCGGGACTGCTCAGGGCCGTACAGATTCGTGCAAACAACCCCGCCCCACTCGTTTGTCTCCGGCCTGCAATTTGCGGTAGCCATGTCTTGAGCGGTGCCGGTTGTTCTTGTCGCCTGCCTGTTATTCCCGCGATACTCGAAGTAAGCAACCAATCTGTCAGGAGTGTCTACACTGGCATCGTAGTACCCCTTGCCGGTCGAATCCCCGATCACGTGCCGTCCCGCATTGCAGGTGAGGTGTTGAGGCATGGTAGCCGCACTGGTAGCCGCCGCGCTGCTGGGATAGGGCATCCAGGCCAGCGGCGTCCCGGCAGTAGTGCTTCCAAAAGTGCTTGAGCCATCCGTCCGGAAGTTGTAGCCTCCCGTGCGAATACACCAGGGGCGGCCATTGGGCGAATTGTGCAAGGAGACGTTGGCATAAGCTGTTGCGATATTGCTTAAGATACCAGCAGTGCTGGTTACGCCAGCGCTCCGATATGTAAGCCGACATTGTCCATTCGGATTGTCTACGCCCGTTCCGGGCGCCTCTGCTCTGCCGTGATAATCCCTTGACTCCTCCACATCGGGAAACACCGCCGGACAGGCGCGGGAATACACAATAGACCGATTAGCGGCGGCAGTGCGGTTAGCATACGAAGCGTCGCCGTGGTTTCTGAAGTGATCGCCGGCAGTTACTGCCCGGAAAGCCCAGTACTCGTAGTTTTCCGGGTTATCTTCTGGTCTTCCGTTGGGGGCGCTGTAATTCGGGTTGTCCCGCATGGAGTGAAACCCGGGCACATAATCATAGTAGATGGCGGCGCCAAGTAAATTGGGGGTCGCATTGTCGTCGGCGACAAAAGGCACAGTAGGCGCTGACGTGATGCCGACGCCAGCAGTCGCAAAGTTTTCCACCGCAGTGCTGGGCGCCGTATTAGGCATTATCATAGTGTTAATGGGAACATTACTGCTCCTTGACGGATACCCGCTTCGGCGAACGCTGGGGAATGCAGACAAGGTATCGCTGTTCGGCATGCGTCTCAGTTGCCCGTTCCTCCACTCTATGGGCGGCTGGTAGATCACCTTCGGGTTGTAGTAAACCGTGTTCCAAGCCACAGAGTACATGTTATACGAGGTCAGAGAGCTGGTAAACGTACCCGTCGACAATGTGATGCCGCTGGGTATGCTGGTGTACGACGAGACGGCGGAATCCGGCATGTTTACCCGCAACATCGAACTGGAATCGTCATGGATGTAGACGAGGTTGGGCGCGACCAGAGTGCCCGCAGTAAGCGGGCGCTGGGCGATTTCGAAATCGGGCGTGGCCTGCGGCAGCGCAAGGCCGGGGAACAGGGCTACTGCCAGCCCAAGAATCGTCTTTTGCGGCAAAGACATACGGCGGAAAAAGCGGTTCATGACAACTCCTTCATGCGCCATTTAACATGGCTTTCGTTACAAATCGCCCGCATACGAACAGGCATATTGCATTGTAGGTATCATGAATCTGTTTTTGTTCGATTATCAGACGAGCGGTAGTTTTTGGATGGTGAACGGTTACCTGATCAGACGAACGGTTGTTTTTGGATGATGAGCGGTTAATCAAATTGTAAAAATTTGGCAGATACAGCACGATAACTACATATGCCTTTGTAAACAAAGGGAAAACCATTTCAGGCCATTGAAATCTACATCCGGCAAACCCTAGCCATGCGCAAAGTCAGAAAAATCATATATTATCAAATACTTACACAGGTAACGCGAAAACCATGCACACGTCTTTGCAACAAAATTTGAATACTTGGTCTGCATACGTATAGACAAAACACATTCCATGCCCTGCAAGTACGCTGTTTCTTGCGACAAAATTCTCAACCATTCAATATATGACCGCGCGTTACCGGAATGTCAAACTCCTCCCGCCCGGGTACGCTACCTGAAAAGAGGGCTTGGCGACAAGGCAACATTGGGGTTAGCCCCCTTTTTAAAGGGCATTGTCAACTGTGCATTGGTGAAAATGGCACGCCGAGGCTTTACCGACAGTAGTTTTGCCGCCGTTATAATACGCGATGTCTTTCTTCGGAATGCTCATAATGTCCAAATCCTACATTTCCACTCCTTCCGCGCTGGCGTGCGGCGCTCCCGGCGGCGCAAACCGCTTGCAGTCTGCGCTCACGTTCATGCGGTAGCCTTTTACCCACACTACTATACAAACCTGATTAATCATCTGCTAGGATGCTGTTTTTTCCACGATGGTTTCCCCCATGTCCCCACACAATAGCCGCCTGACTCTGACCGATTTAGCCAGACTATATCGGAGCAAGGAAAAAATCGTCATGCTGACCTGCTACGATGCCAGCTTCGCCGCAATAATGGATGCGGCGGGGGTGGAAATGTTGCTGGTCGGAGACTCCCTTGGCAATGTCGTGCAGGGAGAAGACTCCACGCTGCCGGTAACATTGGAACAGATGATCTACCATACTGCCGCCGTTAAACGAGGCTCATCACGCGCAATGATTGTCTCCGACATGCCGTTCGGCACTTCGCAATCAGGGCCGGAAGACGCCTTTCGCAATGCCGCCAGGTTAATGTCCGCCGGAGCGCAGATGGTCAAACTGGAAGGCGGGGAAGAAATGGCAGAAACCGTTGAATTTCTGGTCAGGCGCGGCATTCCGGTCTGCGGTCACATTGGTCTGACTCCGCAATCCGTGCATCAATTAGGCGGTTTTCGCGTGCAGGGCAAGGATGAGGTCGGGGCGGAAAAACTCTCCGCGGACGCAAAAAGCCTTGCCGAAGCCGGAGCCTGCATGATCGTGCTGGAAGCCATGCCCGGCGCTCTTTCCACCCGCATCACAAGCGAGATTTCCGTGCCCACCATCGGCATCGGCGCAGGCGGGGATGTATCCGGCCAGGTTCTGGTAGTCTATGACATGCTGGACATTTCCAGCGGCAAGAAGCCCAGGTTCGTCAAGAATTTCATGTTTGGCGCTGACAGCGTCCAGGCCGCCGTTGCCGCATACGTTCGGGAAGTCAAGGCGGGCGCTTTCCCTGCTGCCGAACACACTTACTGAGCGCGTCATGCAAATTTATTCCCGCATCGCGGACTTGCGCCAGACGCTGCAACAGACAAGGGCGAGGGGAGAGAAAATCGCCTTCGTGCCGACAATGGGCAATCTGCATGACGGTCATCTTGTCCTGATGCGCGCGGCGCGCGCTTACGCTTTCACGGTAGTCGCCAGCGTCTTTGTCAATCGTTTGCAATTTGGCTCCGGCGAAGACTTCGACCGATACCCGCGCACCCTGGCGGAAGATGTGGAAAAGCTCGCCGCCGTCGGCGTACATGCTCTTTTCGCGCCAGATGAGCGCGAACTGTATCCTGAACCGCAAGGCTATTTTGTCGAGCCGCCGGAATTGCAACATCTCCTTGAAGGCGAATTTCGCCCCGGGCATTTTCGCGGCGTCGCTACCGTTGTGTTAAAGCTCTTCAATGCCGTTCAGCCCGATGTCGCCATATTCGGCAAGAAGGATTACCAACAGTTGATGCTGATTCGCGCGATGACCCGCCAGCTTGCGTTGCCCATTGAAATCATCGGGATTGATACGGTTCGCGCCGAAGACGGGCTGGCGTTGTCTTCCCGCAACAATTATCTCTCCGCTGCCGAACGCGCCGAAGCGCCGCGCCTGTATCAAGTCCTTTGCGAACTGCGCGAGGCTATTCTTGGCGATGGGGCGCAAAATATCGAAGAACTGACGGCTGAGGCGCGTAACAATCTTGACTCGAACGGCTGGCAAACCGACTATCTGGCCGTGCGGCGACAGTCTGATCTTGGCGCTCCTTCCCAATATGCCAATCAGGAAAAATTGGTGCTTGTAGCCGCTGCCCGCTTAGGCTCGACCCGCCTGATTGACAATCTGGAAGTATAGTTGTCGACTCTCAAAAGACAGTTGTAACAATCTATGATTTGACAGCGGGCGATTTGTCGCTACAATTCCCGCTCCTTACCACTTGCGATGGAATCAGCCATGCAAAGAATCATGCTCAAATCCAAGCTCCACAGGGTTGCCACGACCCATGCCGAGCTACATTATGAGGGTTCCTGCGCGATTGACGAGAACCTCCTGGAAGCCGCCGATATCCGGGAATACGAGCAAATTGACATCTGGAACATCAACAATGGCGAACGCTTCACCACCTACGCCATTCGCGGCGAGCGCGGCTCCGGCACTATTTCGGTCAATGGCTCAGCAGCCCGCAAGGCATCCCCCGGCGATCTCCTGATTATCGCCAGCTTTGTCCACATGGACGATGCCGAGGCAGCGACTCATTCGCCCAAATTGGTCTACGTGGACGCGGAAAACCGCATTGCCCGCATCGGCCACAAGATTCCGATTCAGGCCGCAGAGCAAAAAGCGGCATAAGCGCGTTTTCCGCCACATCGCGCCAAAGCCCGCCCAAAAAGCCCGATCGGGCTTTGGTCATTTGTCTTGCTAACTTTTCCGCTTGTAGCTATTTCCGCAAACAACGAGACTACAAGGGTGCTAACCTCAATGCTGCAAACGCATCTCCTCTCCCACAAGTGGGAGAGGGGAGAAAGGCGTTTGCGGTAGCTTCAATGTTGGGGTTCGCTACGCTTGCACCAACCTACCGCGCTGGAATACGAGAGGGCATATGGTCATTTCCGCAATTTTTGGAACAGGCCGTAGGGGCAGACCTGCGTGTCTGCCCAAATGCGGGCGAACACACAGGTTCGCCCCTACTCGCTCTCCCATTATCCCGACATTAGTTTTGTAGGTTGGTGTGAGCAACGCAAACCCCAACATAACAGCAGGATTTATAAGGCGTGGCGCAAACCTCAACATGCGGCAATTGTTTTTCCCCTCTCTCACTCGCGGCGTAGCCACGAGCGGGAGAAGGGGGCAAAGCGCGCCCACCAAAGTCTCTTTATTTACGGAAATTTATATAACTTTTCCGCTTGCGGAGATTGCCGGATGCTCGTGGATAAAAAAATTCCATTTTTTATTTCCGCATGTAGTAGTATGCGAAGTGCCCTTTTCATTTAACCCTCATTTTCAGGAGCGCAAAATGAAGTTCGATACCCATCTTTTTGGCGAAGTAGAAGTCAACCCTGAGCAAATCATTGAGTTTCCTCAAGGGCTTATCAGCTTTGAAAGCAACAAGCGTTTTATGCTGATCCACGAGGCCGAGCCTGGTGAAAACCCGGTGAGCTACACCTTGCAGTCTTTGGATGACAGGACTCTGGCTCTCCAGATCATTGATCCGGCTGCGCTTGGTCTTGTCTATGAGCTGGAGCTTTCCGACGCGGAAGCGCAACTCATCAAGCTGGACAAGCCGGAAGACGCCGCCGTGCTGTTTGTTATCTTCAAGCAGGACGACGGCTCGACGCCCAACCTTGGCGCAAATCTTCGCGCGCCCCTGGTGCTGAATGCCGAAAAGCGCCTGGGTCTGCAAAAACTGATGATCACCAAGCCTAACGCCCCGCTTTCCAATTTGAGCAACGCCGCTTGACGCTTCTTCGATACTTCCGCGCCTTCTGTACAACAGAAGGCGCGGATTTCTGCATCATTCTGCATCATTCATCGGCGCGTTTGCCACACATGTCCCCGCATTCGCGGGGATTGTTTTATGGGGATGAAGGGGACGGAAATCCCCCCGACCACACGATCAAGCGAAAAACGCCGCAAGCCGGTAAACTTGCGACTTTTGCCGGTAGACTTCCTGTCTTTTCGCTACGTTCCATTTCATGAGCTACACCGCCGAATCCATAGCCGTTCTAAAAGGGCTGGAGCCTGTGCGGCATCGTCCGGGGATGTATACCCGTACTGACTGCCCGCTGCATATCATCCAGGAAATCATTGATAACGCCGCTGACGAGGCTCTGGCGGGCTTTTGCCGACATATCCTCGTCACCCTGCACCTTGACCATTCGGTCACGGTTCTTGACGATGGGCGCGGAATTCCGGTGGAAATCCATCCGGTAGAAGGTCTGCCCACGGTGGAAGTGGTGTTTACGCACCTGCACGCCGGCGGTAAATTCAACAAGAATGAAAGCGATTCAGCCTACCGTTTTTCCGGCGGTCTGCACGGGGTTGGAGTTTCCGCGACCAATGCCTTGTCTACCCGGATGGAAGTGGAAGTAGCCCGCAATGGCCTACGCTATCGAATCGCCTTTGCAGACGGACAGGTAATCGAGCCTTTGCAGCAGGTTGGCGAGGCCGCCGCAAAAAAGCGCGGAACCCGCGTTCGCGCCTGGCCTGACCCTCGTTTTTTCGATAGTCCGGTTATTCCCTTATCCGATCTTGAGCGAATCTTGAGGAGCAAGGCCGTGCTCCTGCCCGGCCTTAAGGTTTCTCTGGTCGTCGAGGCGGACGAGAGCCGGAATCGCGCCTGGCTCTATGAAGCCGGGATGCGGCAATATCTTGCCGCGCAACTGGAGAATGACCCGATAGCCCCGATTTTTACCGCTGAAAATTACGTGCCGCCCGACGATGATAGCTTTCCGGCGGCTTCCGGCGCGGCATGGGCGATTTGCTGGACTGCCGAAGGCTTTTGCACACGCGAATCTTACGTAAACCTGATTCCCACTTCGGCGGGGGGCACGCATGAAGCGGGGCTGCGGCAAGCGGCGCTGGATGCCGTCAAGAGCTTTTCCGAACACCACGCCCTTCTGCCCAAGGGCGTCAAACTGGCGGCGGAAGACGTGTTTAGCCACCTTAATTTCATCCTTTCCGTCCGTATGCTTGATCCTTCCTTTCAGGGACAAACCAAGGAGCGGCTGAATTCCCGCGACGCCCTTCCCCTCGTTGTTCGCATGTTGCGCGATCCGCTTGAGCTTTGGTTGAACGAGCACCCGGAAGAAGCCAGAAAAATCGCCGAGCTTGCGGTTCGCGCCGCCCAGGCCAGAAATCGCGCCGCCCAGAAAGTAGAGAAGAAAAAGCAGTCCGGGATCGCCATCCTGCCGGGAAAACTCTCCGACTGCCAATCCGAGGACACCTTGAGGAACGAACTTTTTTTGGTGGAAGGCGATTCTGCCGGAGGTTCCGCCAAATCCGGGCGCGACAAGGAAATCCAGGCCATTCTGCCCCTGCGCGGCAAGGTGTTGAACACTTGGGAGATTGACGCAGGCAGTCTTTTTGCCAACCGCGAAGTGCACGACATTGCCGTTGCCTTGAGCATTGATCCGCACAAACCGGATGCCGCTGACGGCGTACTGGACAATTTGCGTTACGGCAAGGTGATTATCATGACCGATGCCGATGTGGACGGCTCGCACATAAGGGTTTTACTCGCTACGCTTTTCTATCGGCATTTTCCCAAGCTGGTCGAAAAAGGGCATCTCTATTTTGCCCAGCCGCCGCTTTATCGTCTGGATGTGCCGGGTCAAGGCAAGCAGCGTCCGCCGCGCAAAATCTACGCGCTTGATGAACGGGAGCGGGATGCCGCGCTGGACAAATTGAAACTTGAAAAAATAAAGCCGGAGAGCGTTGCTATTTCCCGCTTCAAGGGTCTGGGCGAGATGAACCCGGAACAACTTTGGGAAACCACGATGTGTCCTGATACCCGCCGCCTGCTGCGAGTTCGCCTGCCGGAGCCAAAAGACGCAACCCCGGTCATGAACATGCTGATGGGCAAGAACGAAGCGGCGGGACGCCGCGCCTGGATGGAAACAAACGGCGCGTTGGTAGGGGCGGAAGGTTAGGGCGGCATAATGAGGGCGGGTCGTATACAATTTTGCCCTGACCAGCTAACCTGAAAAATAGCTCAATAATTTCCATGCCGTCCAGATTTTTTATCCTCCTGCCCGCAGTTTTCCTGCTTTCCGCTTGCGGGGATACGCCCTTGAACGATCCTTATCCGCTTGCCGAAGCTGGGGATAACATTCTCTACACCGCGTTTACCGAGCGCCCCCGTCGACTTGATCCGGCTCAATCCTATACCGAAGATGAATACACTTTCATAACCCAGATTTATGAGCCGCCCCTGCAATACCATTATCTGAAGCGGCCTTACATCCTGATTCCGGCAACAGTGGAAAAAGTGCCGGAGCCGGAATACTTCGACGCTCGCGGACGCCGCTTGTCGGCAAGCGCCAGGGATGTAGCCGGAAGCGTCTATGAATTGCGCGTAAAGCCCGGTCGTTACTTTCAGCCGCATCCGGCTTTCGCGCTTGATGAAGCGGGAGAGTCTCTCTATCTGGGTCTGACCAGAAAAGATTTGGCGGACAAGTACGGCATTCCCGATTTTCCCATTAGCGACTTGCAGGAAAATTCAAAAGAGCTGACCGCCGCCGACTACATCTACCAGATCAAGCGTCTGGCGCATCCGCGCCTGCATTCGCCCATTTTCGGCATGATGGCGGAGAAAATCGTCGGACTGAAAGAGCTGGGCGAACAGCTTTCCGCCGCCAATCTGGAAAGGCCGGGGGAATGGCTTGATCTCGATGAATTTACGCTATCCGGCGTTGAAGAGGTGGATCGCTACACGTTTCGCATTCATCTGATTGGGCGTTATCCTCAATTCGTTTATTGGTTATCCATGCCATTTTTTTCTCCCTTGCCGCGTGAGGTAGACCGCTTTTTCGGGCAGTCCGGCATGGCGGAAAAAAACCTGACTCTCGATTGGTGGCCGGTGGGAAGCGGACCATACATGCTGACGGAAAACGATCCCAACCGACGCATGGTCCTGGAGCGGAATCCGAACTTTCGGGGAGAAACCTATCCTTGCGAAGGCGAAGCGGAGGATCAGGAAAACGGTTTGCTTGCCGATTGCGGGCAACCGCTGCCCTTGATCGAGCGCGCGGTTTTCACCAGGGAAAAGGAATCCATCCCTTACTGGAGCAAGTTTCTGCAAGGCTATTACGATGCTTCTGGCATCGCTTCCGATAATTTCGATCAGGCGGTCAAAATCCAGATCAGCGGCGAATCCAACTTGAGCGAGGATATGCAGGAGAAGGGAATCCGGCTTTTGACTTCCGTTCGTCCCTCGGTTTTTTATCTCGGCTTCAACATGCTGGATTCCGTTGTGGGCGGGAGAAGCGAGGAGGCTGCCAAGCTGCGCCGCGCTATTTCCATTGCGATTGATCAGGAAGAATTCATTTCCATCTTCATGAATGGACGGGGCTTGCCCGCCATGCACCCGGTGCCGCCGGGCATTTTCGGATTTGAGGAAGGCAAGGCGGGCATCAATCCTTATGTCTATGATTGGGACGAAGAACTTGGCAAGGCGCGGCGAAAGAACGAGGCGGAAGCGAGGCGTCTGCTGGCTGAAGCGGGCTGGCCGAACGGGCGTCATCACAAGACCGGAGAGCCTTTGGTGCTTTATCTCGACACGACGGCAGGCGGCATGGGCGAAAAAACCCGGCTTGACTGGTTTGTGCGCCAATTCGGGAAAATCGGGGCGCAGCTTGTGGTGCGCGCCACCGACTTCAACCGCCTGCAAGACCGGCTTGCAAAGGGCACGACGCAGCTTTATTTTCTCGGCTGGAATGCCGATTACCCCGACCCGGAAAACTTTTTTTTCCTGCTCTCCAGTCAGGAAGGCAAGGCGCAGCATGGCGGGGTGAACTCTTCCAATTATGCCAATCCGGAGTTTGACCGTTTGTTCGAGCGGATGAAACTAATGGACAACACGCCGGAGAGGCTGGCTCTGATCCGGCAAATGAACCTTATCCTGCAACATGACGCGCCCTGGGTGTTCTCGTTTTACCCGAAGACCTACATGCTGACCCATGCCTGGCTTTACAACAGGAAGCCTAGCAGCATTGCCAACAACGGCCTCAAATACCAACGTCTGGACATTGATCTTCGCGCAGATTCGCGCCATGCCTGGAATACGCCGGATTATCGGCCCCTGATTCTGATTGTTTTGCTCCTGGCCTGCCTTGTCTGGCCTGCTATCCGTCTTTACCGGAAGCGGGAGAGAAAAACAGCATGGCGAGGATAATTCCGCGCATGGGCGACCTTGCTCACGCCATGCCTGCCAGGAGACCTATGCCGAACAGGGAAATTGCGCCGCCAACGGCTCGAGCGTAAAAGACGCGCTGCCGGTTCAGGAAGAATCCCAGCCAGATTCCGGCAAAATGGATCATGGCAGTGCCTGCCGCCATGCCTGACAGCGCGGCGGCAGGATGCGCCGAAGCGAGTTCAGCGCCATGCGCCGCGCCGTGAAAGAGCGCAAACAGACCTATGACAATGGAGCCTATCGCTATCGGCAAGCGCGCGCGCATGGCAAGCAAAAGACCGATAACCAGAAGCGAGGCCGCAATCATCGGCTCCATTGCCGGGATGGCAAAGCCCGCAAAGCCCGTCAGCAACGCGCCTGCCAGCAACAGACTGACGAAGGCAAGCGGAGCTATCCATACGCGGCGTGTCGTCATCGCGCTCCAGATGCCTACTGCCAGCATTGCCGCCAGATGATCCGCGCCCAGAAACGGGTGCAGGAAGCCCGCCAGAAATCCTGGCTCGCCAGAATGCCCGGCATGGGCGAAGGCTGCGGAAGAGGCCAGCGCAAAGACTGTCACAAGAAATGGTTTTAACATGCGTCGAGCAAACATGAAATTCTCCGGTTTGGGGTAAAAGCTCATTCTACGCGCCTTTTGCCTCAATATGCCCATTTCCTGACAATGGGTTATAGCGCTTTCCGCAAATAATGCGGCTATACACATTCGATGCCCCTTTATCTACGAGAGCTACTATATCCGGCAAACCCCCGGCGCTAACGCGCCACCCCCTTTGGGAAAGGGGGCTAACCCCAATGCTGCCGCCAAGCCCCCTTTTTAAAGGGGGTGCCCGCAAGGGCGGGGGTTTGCAGGGGGCAAAGCGCGCTCCCTGACCGTCTCGTTATTTACAGAAATCACTATATTCAAGGAAAGTGATATATCCACACGCCGGACAAGCGCGGAAGCATCGTATTCAGTCGGCGCAGGATTGGAGTTGTAGTCATGGATGGCGGACGGCGACAGGCTTTCGGAAAAAAATGGGCTATCCGGAAAATTACCGGTATAATTCGCACCTCTTCGTATGGCGCAAGCCAGCGACGGGTTGCTGGGGAGTAGCCAAGTTGGTCAAGGCATCGGATTTTGATTCCGACATTCGAAGGTTCGAATCCTTCTTCCCCAGCCATAAATTGAGTCGCCTTTGCCTGAAGGCAAGGGATTCCTCGGTACAATTCAGGGGAGCCTTCGGCTCCCGGTGCGTCTCGCTCGACTCCGCCATTTATGGCATAGCCAGGCGAGACCCGTATTCATTCGGGGGGCTACAGCCTGCCCGATTTCGGGATTCGCCATGTCTTACAACAATCTGACGATTTTTAGCGGCAATGCCAACAAGGAGTTGGCAGCCAATGTCGCGGCAGGATTGAATATCCAGGTGGGGCACGCGCTCGTGGGGCGTTTCTCGGACGGCGAAGTCAACGTGGAGATTCATGAGCATGTGCGCGGACACGACGTGTATGTGCTTCAATCAACATGCGCGCCTTCCAATGATAACCTGATGGAGATTCTCCTCCTGGCTGACGCCTTGAAACGTTCGTCCGCAGGCCGGATCACCGCCGCTATTCCCTACTTCGGCTATGCTCGCCAGGATCGTCGTCCGCGTTCCTCGCGCGTTTCCATCGCCGCGAAACTGGTGGCCAACGTGCTGATGTGTTCCGGCATTGACCGGGTGTTGACCATGGATCTCCATGCCGAACAGATTCAGGGCTTTTTCAATGTTCCGGTGGATAACATTTACGCCCTGCCCATCTTCCTTGAGGACGTTCAGAAGCAACGGCATGACAACCCGATTGCCGTTTCGCCCGACCACGGCGGCGTAGTGCGCGCGCGTTCGCTTGCCAAGCGGCTGGAATGCGATATGGCGATCATTGACAAGCGCCGCCCCAGGGCGAATGTCGCCGAAATCATGAACATCATCGGCGATGTCAGGGATCGCACCTGCGTAATCATGGACGACATAGTTGATACGGCGGGCACGCTCTGCAACGCGGCAACCGTCCTGAAAGCGGAGGGCGCGAAAAAAGTCGTCGCTTACTGCACTCATCCGGTGCTTTCCGGCGGCGCGGTGGAGCGGATCATCTCTTCCGATCTGGATGAGCTTGTGGTGACGGACACCATCCAGCTTTACCCTGAAGCCGCCAATTGTCCGCGCATTCGTCAGCTTTCCGTCGCGCCGATTCTTGCGGAGACTATCCGCCGGATAAGTTGCGACGATTCTGTTTCTTCCCTGTTCATCGAATAGGGTTTTCAACCACGGCCTGGTCGCGGGTCGTTTTTTTCTGGAGCTATCATGCAATTTGTTCTCAATGCCCAAAAACGCGAAACGCAGGGATCGAGTGCGAGCCGCCGCCTGCGTCGCAGCGGCAAAACCCCTGCCATTATCTACGGAGCCGGACAAGCGCCGGAAGTGATCGAACTCGATCACAACCAGCTTTATCTTGCGATGCGCAAGAAAGCCTTTCATTCTTCCCTGCTGACCATCGAAATGGAAGGCAAAAAGGAGCAGGTATTGCTGCGCGATTATCAGATGCACCCCCACCGTTCCCAAGTGCTGCACGTTGATTTTCAGCGTATTGACGCTGACAAGAAGCTGCACCAGAAAGTGCCGCTCCACTTCATCAACCAGAGTATTGCCCCCGGCGTCAAACTGGAAGGCGGTCAGATTTCGCACATCATTACCGAGCTTGAAATCTCCTGCCTGCCGCATGACTTGCCTGAGTTTATCGAAGTTGATTTGCAAGGGCTTTCTGTCGGCGCTTCCCTGCATGTCTCGGAGCTTTCCCTGCCCAAGGGCGTGGCCGCGCTGACTCATGGCATTGACCAGACGGTCGTTACCTGTACTGCCAAACGCGGCGGGGAATAAGGCGCGGCATCGGCTCAAAAGTTCCTGCGGATTTAGGCTGGGGCGAGCTTGCCGCTAACCCCGACATCATGCCCCGGTAAAAAACCGCAGACAACCCGATTGTCATTCACGCGCAGGCGGGAATCCAGACTCGCCTTGATACCCAAAAATCATGGATTTATATCATGAGCCATGCTCCCAGACTGATTGTCGGTTTGGGTAATCCGGGCGCGGAATACGAAGCCACCCGCCACAATGCGGGGTTTCGTTTTCTCGACCGCCTTGCCCAGAAGCTCGGCATTGTCTTTGCGCCGCAGGGGCGTTTTTATGGCGCGCTTGCCCGTCAGGGCGAGCTTTGGCTTTTGCAACCCATGACCTTTATGAATCGTTCCGGCCAAGCGGTCGGCGCTTTTGTCAACTTTTATAAAATCGCGCCGCAGGCCATTCTGGTTGTGCATGACGACCTTGATCTTCAGCCGGGCGGAATCCGCGTTAAAAAAGGCGGCGGCAATGGCGGGCATAATGGGTTGAAAGACATTCAGGCGGCGCTTGCCACCCCGGATTTCTGGCGATTGCGTTTGGGTATCGGACATCCGCGCCAACGGAATCTTAGGCAACCTGTTTCCGATTTTGTCCTTGCCCGTCCCCGCGCCGAGGAAGGAAGCGCGATGGAACAGGCTTGTGATCGTTGCCTTGACGCCTGGCCTTTGCTTGCCGTCGGCGAGTACGAAAAAGCGCAACGCCTGCTGCATCCTGATGTTTGAATATATACCGCAGCCATGACTGACATTTTGCAGAAAATTCTGACAACCAAGGCAGAAGAAGTAGCTGCCGCGAAAAGCCGACTGCCGCTCGCGGAAATTGCGGCTCGCGCCAAAGACATGCCTCCTTCCCGTGACTTTACCGGCGCGATCGGAAGCAGGGTAGTCAGGCGAGAAGCCGCTGTGATTGCGGAAATCAAGAAGGCAAGCCCCTCTAAAGGCGTTATTCGTCCTGACTTTCATCCTGCCGACATTGCCGCTTCCTATGCCGCTCATGGGGCGGCTTGTCTTTCCGTGTTGACCGATGTCGCTTTTTTTCAGGGCGCGCTTCAATACCTGCAATCGGCTCGTGCCGCCTGCGATTTACCTTTGCTGCGTAAGGATTTTATTGTTGATCCTTACCAGATTTTTGAGGCGCGTGTTTATGGCGCGGATGCCATTTTGCTGATTGTCGCTGCTCTTTCGGACAGCGCGATGCAGGATTTTGCCGCGCTTGCCGAGGAGCTTGACATGGCGGTTTTGGTCGAGTCGCATGATGCGGCGGAGTTGGAGCGCGCGTTGACGCTGGATACGCCCTTGATCGGCATCAACAATCGCAACCTGCGGGATTTTACGGTGTCGCTTGATAACACCTTGAATTTGCTGGATAAGATCCAGGATGATCGAATCGTTATCACGGAGTCCGGCATTTTTACGCCGTCGGATGTAAGAAAGATGCAGGATGCGGGGGTATATGCCTTTCTGGTAGGCGAGGCGCTTATGCGGGCGCAAAACCCCGGCTGCGCGTTGGCGGAGTTGTTTGGCTAGAACGGTTCAAGCGAACGTATTTTACGCGCACTCCCCCGCATGTCACTTGACCGTCGCTAACGGAAAGCATTATATATTTGACTACTCAGCAGCATTCAAGCGGCTGTGGTGAAAGGGGGCTTTGGAAAACATCCGCCGTGCCTTGTCGAGAGCGCCGTTACCGGGGCGCCGGACGCCAGTCCGGCATCCGATATTTCAGCCGCGCTGGGAAGGAAAGCTCCCGGCGGCAATACACCAAAAATTACGTAGGCAGTCAAAGATATAATTCTCTTTTTTGCCATACGACACCTTGCCAGGCGCGAGAATGATTGCTATAATAGTCGGTTCTTTCAACCCTTGCCCTACCGCAATGCATGACGGGGGGCTTTATCCATAAGGAGAGTTCATGCGTCATTACGAAATCGTTTTTATCGTGCACCCTGACCAAAGCGAACAGGTGCCCGCCATGGTGGAACGCTATCGCAACATCGTCACCAGCCAAAACGGCAAGGTTCACCGGCTTGAAGACTGGGGGCGGCGGCAACTGGCCTACCCAATCCAGAAAATCCACAAGGCGCACTACGTGCTGATGAACATTGAGTGCGACAACGAAACTCTGGCTGAATTGGAACACGGCTTCAAATTCAACGATGCCGTTTTGCGTAGCCTTACCGTGAAGATGAAACACGCCGTTACCGGCTCTTCGCCGATGATGAAGGAGGAAAAATCTCGTTCGCTCATCGTCGGCGCAAGTAACGGCGAGACGGCGGAAGCCCAAACAGCGGCGATTCAGGAAGCTCCGGCAGAAATTCAGGCAGCAACCCGGTCAAATCCGGCAGAAACCCCGGCGGCTTCGGAAGCCTCGGCAACGGCGGCGACTGCTGCTGCTGAAGCCACGGAAGAAGCTCCCGTTGCCTCGTAAGCGGTTTTTCGGCTTATTCGCAAGGTGAATAACCAGCTTAGGATTACCGGATGTCTGATTGCCAGAGAAGCCCTGCGCTATACACCTGCTGGCATTCCGGTCTTTACCGGCATTCTGGAACACCAATCCGAACAGGAAGAAGATGGCGGCACAAGACATGTTGAATGCGAAGTTCCTCTTCTTGCCCTGGGCGAACCGGCAAAATGGCTCGCTGCCGCAACGGTCGGCATTGAAATGTCGCTGACCGGATTCATCGCCGCGAAAAGCAAACACCGCAAAACCCTCGTATTTCACGTGCAAACCATTGAATTTTTGGAAGGAAAGAAAAATGCCTAGATTCTTCAAGAAAAAAGACGACGACAAGAAAAAACGTCACAGTAACGGTCTTTTCAAGCGTCGCAGGTTCTGTCGCTTCACGGCGGAAAAAGTCGAGCAAATTGACTACAAGGATGTCGAAGTGCTGAAGGAGTATATTCAGGAAAACTCCAAGATCATGCCCGCCCGCCTTACCGGCACCAAGGCAGGCTATCAGCGCCAGCTCTCCGTCGCGATCAAGCGCGCCCGTTTTCTGGCTTTGCTGCCCTATACCGACAACCACAAATAAGGAATTGCCATGCAAATCATTCTGCTCGAAAAAGTCACCAATCTTGGCAACCTGGGCGATGTGGTCAAAGTCAAGGACGGCTATGCCCGTAACTATCTGATCCCGCAGAAAAAAGCCCGTCGCGCGACAGCCGCCGCGCTGGAAGAGTTCGCCCAACGTCGCGCCGAGCTGGAAAGAGCACAGGCCGAAAAGTTGACTGCCGCTCAGGCGCTTGCGGAAAAACTAAACGGCTTCGCGCTCGTTATCATCCGCAAGTCGGCAATGGACGGACGCCTGTTCGGTTCCGTAACCAATCACGACATTGCCCGCGCGTTGCAGGAAAACAGCTTTACCGTGGATAAAGGGAATATTCGTATGCCCGAAGGCCCCCTGAAAACCACCGGCGAATTTTCTCTGGAAGTCGCGCTCCACACTGATGTGCTGGCAACCATCAGCGTGACGGTAGGCGGCGAATAAAAACGTCATCCGGCTTATTGAACCAAACCCCCGCTCATGAAGCGGGGTTTTTTTATGGGTGGGTTATGTTATTTTCCGCAAATATAGTTCTTTCCACAAATAACGAGACGGTCGAGGAGTGCGCTTTACTCCCTTCTCCCGCTTGTGGCATCAAAACGAGTGGGAGAGGGGATACGTTTGCGGCATTTCAGGCATCATCTCCTGGATTTTCATGCCCCTACCTGTCTCTTTATCAAAAGGAATGGCTATATAACCCTGGTTTCGCCGCTGTAGGGGTTAAAAATTTTTAACTCCTACGCCGCGCAAGTCAATCTCTATGCCGCTATAGCGCTTTTCGCAAATAACGTCAGGGTATTTTCCTCAACCTGAAACGCACCGGCAGATTGACGGATTCCAGACCGTAGGCTTCCAGGCTTTGCAGGGAACGAACCGCCCTCAACGCGGCAGCGTCAAGCAACGGGTGGCCGCTGCTTTCTTCCAGACGGGCGGCGATGACTTCGCCATCTTCGTCAAAAAATATCCGCACCAGAACATCGCCTTCCAGTCTTTGCTCGATTGCTTCGACGGGATAGAAGTCTCCCGCCTGATCCATAGCGGCAAGTTGTTGACTGGCGGCGGCGGCAAGGCGGGCAAGCGGCCTATCCGGTTCAGGCGGCGGAAGCGGTGGCGGCGGGGCGGGGCGGGGCGGCGGTTGTTTGAGACGCAGGTTTTGCGCGAAGTCGGCTTCAGCGGGCAGGTCTGGCTCAACGGATTCAACAGGCAAAGGCATTATATCCAGACGGGCGCGTATTGGCGGGGACACATGCGCCGATCTTTCAGGAGGCAGGAAAATCAGGACGGATGCCGGAGCGATCACATGGAGCGCCAGGGAAAGCAGAAGCGAGACGGCAAAGGCAAAAGTGATACGCCCGGTCTGGCAAGAAGCGCGGCAAAGAGATAAAGAGGCTGCGAAACCGGACGAGTTCATGCGAAAATTCGCCTTAAGTAAAAATTTCGTCGCAATGCGCGGAGAAAGTTTATGCGGTTCAATTGGATTTTATTGGCAATCTGGTTCGTTTTTCAGGCAAGTTACGCCGCCGACGATGCGTCGGCAGTCGGCGAGGGCGGCTTCTGGCAAAAACTCGGCTTGACATCAAAGGTAGATTCTACCTTACCGGAGCCTGCCCGTTTCGGCGTGGAGATGGAACTTGGCAATCTGGCGCAGGCCAAAGCCTGGCTGGAAAACGGTCTGCCGCCGGATTTCATGGCGGATCGCATAGGCAGCGGTTTGATGATCGGCGCATGGGAAGGCAATCTGCCGATGATGGCGCTATTTCATAGCTTCGGCGCGAATGTCAATCTGGAAAACGAGGCGGGCGAACAGGCGTTGCTGCTGGCGGTCTGGAAGGGGCATAGCGCGGCGGTCGAATGGCTGCTGCGACATGGCGCGTCCCTGAATCGCCCGGCGGGCAAATGGTCGGCCTTGCATTACGCGGCCTTTTCCGGGCAAAATGAATTAGCCGCCGATTTGCTGGAGAAAGGCGCGAATATTGATGCGCGCAGTCCGAATGGCTCAACGCCCCTGATGATGGCGATTTATGACGGAAATGCGACTATCGCGCGAGCCTTGTTGGAGGCGGGCGCAAACACACGCTTGACAAATGAATGGGGAGACGGCGCGATGGAATGGGCAATGCGCTATAACCAGACGGCAATAGCGCGGCGGATTAATCCTGAAGGCTTTGCCCTGCTTGCCAGACAGCCCAGGGAAAACTGGGGGAAGGATATGCGTTCGGAAGCCGCGCCGACCGAGCTGGACAAGCTGCTGCAAGCGCGCAGGCATTTGATTGTCAAAGGCATTTCGCCTGATGCGATAGACCGCAACATTGCCGCCCTGCGCGCCCGCTATGCGCGGCAGGCGCCGGAGGCGCGAGAGAATGCGCCGCCCAGGGTTTCCGCGCTGGAAATCAGCGCCGACCCTGACGACCCCAAACGGCAGGATGCCCGTGTCACGAACGAGCCTCGCCCCGCCTCGCCTTCGTACCGCCTGCCCCGGCAGAATCCGAACAAGGTTCCCGCGCGCAGACCGTGACAGACCTGTTGCAACCGAGAGATGGCTACTGATACGCCTTGGGCGCTCCAATTCTGTCATGGTTATGCCGCGCCGTTTCTTGACATTCCGGTAACGGGCGGTCATATAGCGCATGGTTGGGAATTTTGTCGCAAGAAATGGCGTATTTGCAGGGCATAGGGTGTGTTTTGCCTGCGCGTATGCTGTCCAAGTATACGGATCTGTTGCAAGGACAGGCGCGCGGGTTTTCGTTTTCTACCTATAAGTATTTGATAATACAGGGGTTTTTCTGATTTTGCGTGCGGCGCGGTTTTGTTGGACTGGGGTTTTCCATGTGTCTGAAATGGTTTTTCCTTTGTTTACAAGGACATATGTGGTTATCGTGCTGTATCTGCCAAATTTTTACGATTCAGGTAACCGCTTATCATCCAAAAACTACCGTTCGTCTGATAATCGAACAAAAACAGATTCATGATACCTACAATGTAGTGTGCCTGTTCGTATGCGGGCGATTTGTAACGAAAGCCATGTTAAATGGCGCATGAAGGAGTTGTCATGAACCGCTTTTTCCGCCGTATGTCTTTGCCGCAAAAGACGATTCTTGGGCTGGCAGTAGCCCTGTTCCCCGGCCTTGCGCTGCCGCAGGCCACGCCCGATTTCGAAATCGCCCAACGCCCGATAACAGCGGGGGTAGTTGTCGCGCCCAACCTCGTCTACATTCATGACGACTCCAGTTCGATGTCTTGGACGTTCATGCCGGATGCTTCCACGGGTTCGCATGGCTCCATCATCACGGTGAACACGAGCCTTACGTTTGGAAACTCCCAAGCCTCGCATAACATGTATTCCTCGACCTGGAACACGGTTTTCTACGATCCGCAGATGATCTACCAGCCGCCCTTGATGTGGCGGGATCATAAGATTGTTCGCATGCCGAACAGCGATACCCTGTCTACCTTCCCGCAAGTTCGCAGAAACGGGTATCCCACGCGGTCTTATTCTTCGACAACACTTGCTCAGAATCAGACGACTGCCGCGCTTGCCGCTCTTAATATAGGGAACACCACAAACGATACCTTGAACGTAGGCATACAGTCAGTGCAAGACACCTTTACGTCCGGCAACATCGGTTCTGGCACTTTGGAGCCTGATAATCAATTGCGCTCTGCCATCTACTATGCCTATGTGCCCGGGTTCCATTCCATGCGAGATAACCCGGATTTCGATCCCGCAACGCTGGAATCAGATCAGCGAAACTACGAGCACTGGGCTTTCCGGCAAGCGACTGCCGGCGCGTTCTTCAGAACCAATAACAGCAATGCGACTCTTTTGAACCGCACTGCCGACCCTAACCGGAGAATCGTGGTATCCCGCGCCTGTCCGCAGGTGTTTTCCGATGTGCCGGAGTCAAGGGAATATTATGGCCATGCGCATGGAACCTGCCGGGTCACGTACCGGAGCGAGGGCGTTACCAGCACTACCGGCGCGGTCAGCAATTTTACCGCAAGTCTGCCCTCGACCAATTCGTACCATGGTCGCCCCTGGTGCATCCGCTCGAACGGTTTCAACTACCGGACGGATGGCAACAACAACTTTGGCTGCGCTAGCACGTCCGTAGGCCAGGCAACATCCATGACAGGAGCGGTATCGTGTAGTAGTCATGGCAGTATGACCCCGCTGGCCTGGCAGCCTTATGGCAATGATGCCGCCGCCACCACGACGGGGACATCCTCGAACGTTCCTTTGCACCTCACCTGCCATGCAGGAAGGCATGTGATCGGGGACTCGACCGGCAAGGGGTATTACAACTCTGCTGTAGACCTTGATGACAACTATGTCTCTTACTTCGAGTATTCAGGGCAAATCACGGGAGCGACTTCAGCCACGGGTAGTCCTGTCACCGATGCTGCGGCAAATTGCAATGCGGCTACGGGCAACCCCGGCGTTTGCAGAAACCTGTACGGCCCCGAGCAGTCCCCGCTGTATCTGGTTACGCACTATATCGGCGATGACGGCGAATTGATTGAATTGGATCAGCCTACTCGGCGCACGGTCAGGCAGGAAATCCGCAACTTCATGAACTGGTACTCCTACTACCGGAACCGCAACATGGCGGCAAAGGTGGGCATGGCCGAGGCTTTCGCTTTTCTGGTAGACCGGGAAGACACCACCAAGCCCAGCGCCGCCATGAACAATCTGGTAATCCGCCTGGGTTACGACACCATCAACTCATCCAGTATGGGACAAGTGGCTCTCGCGAATGCGGATACCGGAAACGAGCAGACTATGACCAACACGTTTGTCAATTTCAGACCGGGGACGAATCCCAGCACCAGAATGGGGCCGCATCTCTCCAACAGGGGCGGAATCGGGGTGGTGCCTTTCCTCGATTTTCCGGCTGGCGCGCAAAATCCTGACGGAACGCCCAGCCCTTACAGCGAGCAACAGTTTGTCAAGCGCTTTTACGATTGGGTGCTTGGCATGCCCGCCCCCGCCAATACGCAGCTGACCACTTCCATGATAGCGGCGGGCGAGTACTACAGGACTGATCGTCCGTGGATGGATTATCCCCCTGTGAGAACTACCGACGCGGGTAGCGGCAATGCAAACACGTCCACCTGCCGCCGCTCGTTCACGATTCTTATGACGGACGGCTACAATTCGCAGCAGAACCGTTCAGGCTGCACGTCCGGCGCGGTCGGCGCGCATAGCTGCACGCCCGGCGCGGAAGTCCAGTGGCGTGACGGCACAGTGCGCCCGACCTACACGCCAAGGGCGCCTTTTAACACCAACATGAGCGGCACCTTGGGGGATTGGGCCTTGTACTACTGGAAGACCGACTTGAGACCCGGCATGACTGACGAAATTGTGCCGACGTCGCGCCATCCGATCTACAGAAAAAACGAGGCGTTCTGGCAGCACATGCAGACTTTCACCCTTGGTTTTGGCGTGCAGGGCACTCTTTCCGCCACAGAATTGAAATCTCACCTTGCCAATCCCAATGTTTGGGATCCGGATACAGGCGCATGGAGCGGCTCCCCGATAGCGTGGAATTTTACGACGACCGGCCAACCCAACAAGGTTGACGAGTTGTTCCACGCCGGCATCGCCGGGCGCGGCGACTTTTTCGACACGACGAACGCCAGGGAGTTCGCAGACGCCTTGCGGGAGATGCTGATGTCCATGACCGGCGAAGGAGGCGGCTCCAAGAACTTCGCAGGCTCGGGCGGGCAGGGGGCGGAAGAATGGTATGTGAACGTCACTACCAATTACGAACCCGAAAACTGGACCGGCGAGGTTTATGCTCATGGTGTGTGCTCTCCGCCGTTCATCGGTTGGGAACTGGTCGAAGGCCCCGGCAGCACCTCAAGGTGCTCCAGCAAGCTCTACGGCGCGCCGCTGAAGCAGCCGGTATGGTCAGCCTCGGAGAGGTTGAACGATCAGTATTTTTACCTGAACAACAGCAGCTGGAACGCTCGCAAGGTGTATACCTGGGGCAACGACTCCGGCGAGTCGTTTCACCAAAGCCACATCCCTGCTTCCTCCTTGGGTACGAATCCCTTCAACAATGTTAATCAGCACCAGAAAGCCGTGTACGACTATTTGCTGGGCGACCGGCAAAATGAAGTCAGGAGGGGCGGGATGTTCCGCGACCGGGATTCATTGCTGGCCGACATCATCAATCCCATGCCCTACCTTCTGGGCTACTACCAGCACAATGACTACGGCTACGGCTCGCTGGAGTGCGATTCGGGCGGCAACCTGATTCAGTTGCCGGCGGGCATCGTAAGCGACAGAACCGCCGCCTGCGAACCCGAGGAGGCGACTTTCCTCACGGCTGCGGAAATCAACAGTTATCGGCAGCGCGTCATCGGCTTCAGGGATAACGGCAGACAGGCGGTTGTTTTTGCGGCCGCGAACGGCGGCATGCTGCATGCCTTTGTCGGCGGGTTGGAACCTACGGGAAATGGTCTGCAGCCCGGAGAAGAGTTGTTCGCCTATGTGCCGGCGTCGCTGCGTAGCCAACTGGTACGGCTCACCGAGCCGGGATACGCGCACCAGTATTACGTGGATGGAGCGCCGTGGGTGGGCGATATCCTCCTGAACGGCAACTGGACCTCGGTATTGGTAGGCTCCACCGGGCGCGGCAAGACCTCGGATGACCGCATCCAGCGCGGCAGCTTCTTCGCGCTGAATGTGGAGAATCCGGAAAACTTCAATCAAGGCCACGTGCTCTGGGAATTCACCCATGACGATCTCGGCGCTCCGGTGGATATAGACCCTGTTATCGTCGCAGTACCCCAGGGCGGAAACAACCGCAACTTTGCGGCGGTCTTCGGCAACGGTTACAACAGCGCGAACGGGCGCGCCGGACTCTTCGTCGTCCCGCTGGATCAGGGCGGTCATAACCGCGCCCTGTTCTACCCTGTTCCCGAGAACGGTCTTCCCAATGGTTTAGGCTCTCCCTACCTTCTGGATCTCACCAGCAATGGCATGATGGATCTTGCCTATGCCGGGGATGCGCAAGGAAACATGTGGAAGTTCGACCTGAGAACCGGCGGCGTGGAGCTGTTGCTTGCGGCCAGGGACGATAGAGGCGTTCCGCAACCCATCGTCGCGCCGCCCAGCGTTGTTTGCGTTGAGCATGCGCGCGCCGGCAACAGGACAGACTGCCTGGATGGGTACCAGCTTGTCGCGGGTACCGGCAAGTACTTTGAGGATACGGATTTCACCAGTCCGCAGACGCAGTCCATCTACGGCGTGCGCCTGAACCGGGCCGGCGGGGCGATAAACCCGACAGGAGGCGTGGCGACCGGCTACGTTGCCCACCGCGACAACATGCAGGTACGGGTGTATGACGGCAATCATCCTAGAGATGACGATTTCTATCGGGAGACCACAACAGACCTGACATTCACCGCGCAGGCATGGAAGCTGGATCAGGGTACGGACATTGACAAAAACCCCGATGTGGATTACCCCAATCAAACCGGGTACGTGATTGACCTGACCGGCACGCAGAGCAATCCCATGGGAATTGCGCTGATGCGCGCGCAAGGCACGGTGCTTGTCCCCAGGACAAGGGATTTCCTGATGCCCATCACCTTGCCGTCCAGCGAGACCTGCACCGGCGACCAGGGCGGCGGATTCGCCGAGTTCAACTACGAGCAAGGCACCTGGATCAGAAGCTCGATGTTCAGGAGAATCGAGCATGGATCCAATATCTGGATTCATCAGGGCGCCGCCGGATCCGAGGTCAATCGGGACAGCAAGTACGTTCTTGGCACTGTCATGGAAGTCAGGCCAGACGGCTCAAGGGGGCTTGTGTTCAACACGGTGGGCGGCGCGCGTTATGGCTCCGGCAGACATGAGCGTCAGCAGGTGGTCAATATACCTGACCCTCACCAGATTTTTACTCCCACCCGCGCCGGACGCCAGTCCTGGCGGCAGATTCGGTAAGCCGTCGCTTGACGCGACTGGACGCGAACGCCGGGGCAGGAAATACCTGCCCCGGTTTTTTTGCCGCCTTGGTCAAGACCTATATAGTAGCTCGTGCAAATAAAAGGACATTCGTTCAGCAGCGAAAAGAAGCGCCATCTATAGTGCTTTTTGCAAATAACGCGACTGTCAAATGCAGCCGATCTTGCGCACAGGCTATAACCCAACAGTCATTCCCGCGAAGGCGGGAATCCAGTACGGCGTGGCAGCAAAGACAAGTTGCCAAGGCAGGAGCGGCATTCCCATAAGGAAACGCCGGTGGAACGGAAAGGCTTGTCTGGATTCCCGCCTTCGCGGGAATGACGATTGATTGAGCGCGGGAGCAAAGCGCTCTCCTTAGCAGTCGCGCTATTTACAAAAAGCGTTATATTTATCAGGGAGATCGACACAAGATTGCCAAATTGCTGCATTATTTAACTTCTTTTGTTTTCATCCAAGGCGATTATGTCGGGGCTTTCTTTTGTGATTTTGCGGCAGTTGGCGCTAGCCGGCATTCTGGGCTGCCTTCTGGTCGGCGTCGGGTTCAATTTGATTGAGGAGCGCGGGATAAATGATTTCCTCCTGGCGCTCACTACGCCGCAGTCGGAAGACCTGGTCGACGCGAACGCCGGAGAACAGGATATTTACAAGATTATGCTGGAGGCGGTGCACAGGCGCAGCGTCATCGCGCAGGTTTTCGACAATGAATGGAATCCGCGAGGAGAAACAGCAGACCCGCGCCATGACTCCCTGCGCCCCATGCTGGAAGGCAGGACGCAAACTTTCCCGCGCGACGCGGGGCGGCATAAACACATTATTCGCATCGGCGAGGCTATAGTCGTCCAGATTCAGATTCCGGTTTTCGACGCAGATGAGGCGCAGGCGGGCTTCCTGAGCGGAGCTTTTGTCGTACCCGGGCGAATCAGCGAACAACTGCAGCAACATTTCCGTTATGCCATGCTGGCGGTTGTGGCAGCAGTATTGCTGACGGCGGTTTTGCTCTATCCGATGATTCTTGCGTTAAACCGCCAGGTGTTGCAGACTTCGCACCAAATCATGCGCGGCAATCTGGAAATGGCGGTGACGTTAGGCACGGCGATTGCCAAGCGCGATTCCGACACGGGCAGCCACAATTACCGCGTCTGTTTTTACGCCCTGCGATTGGGCGAAGCGGTAAAACTCAATGCTGCGGATATACGCCGCCTTATCATCGGCTCGTTTTTTCACGATATCGGCAAAATCGGCATCAGCGATACGATATTGCTGAAACCGGGAAAACTTGACGACGAGGAGTTCGCGGCGATCAAACAACATGTTTCGCTCGGCCTGGAAATTACCCGTTCCTCGGAATGGCTGCGCTCCGGCAGCGATGTCATCGAATTCCATCATGAAAAGTTTAACGGCAGCGGCTATTTGAAGCAGTTGCGCGGCGAGGAAATTCCGCTTCTGGCGCGGATTTTTGCCATCGTCGACGTATTTGACGCGCTGGCCTCAAGGCGTCCATACAAGGAAGCGATGTCGAGCGAGGAAGCTATCGCTCTGGTGCGGGAAGGCGCGGGCAGCCATTTCGACCCGCGTCTGGTTGATATTTTCGCAGGCATGGCGACGCGTCTGCATACTGAGGTCGCCAATCTTGGCGAAAAGCAGTTGGGCAATATGCTGTTGCAGAAAATTTCATACTACTTCCTGATGCCGGACAAAGTGCCGCTGATGCCTTAGAGCGGTTTTGATTTTAAGCGCAACACATTTTCGCTTCTTCTCTGCCCGCTCGTCATTCCGGCGAAGGTGGGAATACAGCACATAGCCAAAAGCCAGGTTCGGCATCCAAAACTACTCGGGACGGTGACGACATTTCCATGCAGAAACGACGCAGGAACGGAAGTGCATTTCTGGATTCCCGCCTTCGCGGGAATGACAGATAAGTTACTGCCTGTGCATGAATGACCAGGTCGCATACGCTGGAACCCGGAATGTGTCCATTTACAGCACTTTCCTTTAATAAAGCGTCAGTCAAATGATGTGCGGGAGAGGCAGAATACCCGCATCCTCTCTCCCGCTTGCGGGAGAGGGTGGCCGTAGGCCGGGAGAGGGGAGTAAAGCGCACTCCCCGACCGTCTCGTTATTTGCGGAAAATACTATAAACCAAAGCCGTTCCGGCGATGCGCTGCCAATTTTTTCAGAATGCGTCTATGATAAGAATCGGGTCATTGCCTTTATAATGGACACATGCTGAAAAGAATCAATGTTTCCCACGTCAAGATCGGGATGTATATCCATGAATTCTGCGGTTCATGGATCACGCATCCGTTCTGGCGCACCCAGTTTCTCCTGTCCAATCCTGAAGACCTGCGCCGCATCCGGGAAAGCTCGTTGCGGGAACTCTGGATTGACACGGAGCGCGGGCTGGATGTCGACTCGGGCAAGGCCAACGAGGAAGCCGCAAAAAGCATTCCGCCCCCGCCCACCTCTGTACGACCGGAGCACAAACCGGCCACGATGCGCGCCGAGATCGAGCGCGCCGCGAAAATCTGCTCCAAGGCGCGGGAGTCCATTACCTCCATGTTTCAGGAAGCCCGCATGGGACACGCCATTGAACCGGAACAGGCAATACCGCTGGTCAACGAAATTTCAGATTCCGTCATGCGCAATACGGACGCGCTCCTTAGCCTCGCCCGGCTGAAAACCGCCGACAACTACACTTACATGCACTCCGTCGCCGTTTGCGCCCTGATGATCGCGCTGGCGCGGCAAATGCAATTTTCCGAAGAAGATGTGCGTAATGCCGGATTGGGCGGGATGATTCATGATATAGGCAAAATGAAGATTCCGCTGGATATACTGAACAAAAACGGCAAGCTAACCGACGAAGAATTCACACTCATGAAGCGCCATCCCGGCATGGGCTATGACATCCTGAAAGAAAGCGCCTCGATTCCCGATAGTGTTCTGGAAGTTTGTCACGCCCACCATGAAAAATTGGACGGAAGCGGCTACCCGCGCAGTTTGCAAGGCGACACGATCAGCCTTTTCGCCCGCATGGGCGCAATCTGCGACGTTTATGACGCCATTACCTCGCACCGCCCCTACAAGGAAGGCTGGGATCCGGCAGAATCCCTGCACAAAATGTCGAGTTGGAAAGGCCACCTCGACATGTACCTGTTTCGCGCCTTCGTGAAAAGCCTGGGCATCTACCCTGTCGGCTCACTGGTTCGGCTAAATTCAGGGCGAATCGGCGTTGTAATCGAGCAGAACGAATCGCTGCTCGCTCCCAAAATCAAGGTCTTTTTCTCGACGCGCAGTAACTGCCGCATCGCGCCGGAAATCGTAAACCTCGCCCGCGCGGGCTGCCCGGAAAATATCATTGCCCGCGAAGAACCGGAAAACTGGAATTTCACCGACCTGGAAGACCTCTGGGCCATTCCTGCGTAAAGCTTGGCGCTCGCCATGCTCCAGCAAGGCGCTCATTCCCATTCGATAGTCGCCGGGGGTTTGCCGGAAATATCAAAGACCACCCGGTTGATGCCATGCGTCTCGTTGATTATGCGGTTGGATACCCGCGCCAGCAGCTCGTAAGGCAGACGCGCCCAGTGCGCGGTCATGAAATCAGAGGTGACAACGGCGCGTAACGCTACAACATGTTCATAGGTGCGCCCATCCCCCATAACGCCTACGCTCTTGACCGGCAGGAAAACCGCGAATGCCTGACTGGTCAGTTCATACCAGCTTTTGCCGATGCCCGCTTCTTCGCATAGCCCGACTGCGACATCCGAGGCCTCTGCCCTGGTTTGACGCAATTCATCAATGAAAATAGCGTCCGCCTGTCGCAAAAGCTCTGCGTATTCAGCCTTTACTTCGCCCAGAATCCGCACTCCAAGGCCGGGGCCGGGGAAAGGGTGGCGATAGACTATTTCCCTGGGCAAGCCAAGCGCCACGCCCAATTCGCGCACCTCGTCCTTGAAAAGCTCTTTCAAGGGTTCCAGGAGTTTCAAACGCATCTCTTCCGGCAGACCTCCCACGTTATGATGGCTTTTGATGGTGTGCGCCCCCTTTTTGTATTTACCCGCCGACTCGATTATGTCGGGATAAATCGTGCCTTGGGCAAGCCATTTCGCGGCTGGGAGTTTTTTCGCCTCGCGCTGGAAAACCTCAATGAATTCCTTGCCGATGATTTTCCGCTTCTGCTCCGGGTCGTCAATTCCGGCGAGCTTCTCCATGAAGTCAGCCATTGCGTTTACGCGAATGACACTGACCCCAAGATGACGGGCAAACATGTCCATCACCATGTCTCCCTCGTTCAGGCGCAAAAGGCCGTGATCAACAAACACGCAGGTCAACTGAGCGCCAATCGCGCGATGAATCAGGGCTGCCGTGACCGAGGAATCCACCCCGCCGGAAAGCCCAAGAACGACCTCTTCCTCGCCGACCTGCTCCCTAATGGAAGCGACGGCTTCGCTGATATAGTTCGCCATCACCCAATCAGCATTGCAACCGCAAATCTGACGCGCGAAACGCGCCAGAATCGCGCTTCCCTGCAAGGTATGGGTAACTTCCGGATGAAACTGAAGGCCATAGAAACGGCGGGATTCGTCCGCCATCCCCGCGATTGGACACGCGGATGTGGCGGCAATCGCGGCAAACCCCGGCGGCAGGACAGTCACCGCGTCCCCATGACTCATCCAGACCTGCAAAACCTGTTCGTCATCGGCAGAGCCGGAGAGCCTGTCCAGAAGCGCATTCCCCGTTGTCACTCGCGCTTCCGCGTAGCCGAATTCCCGCGTCTTGCCGGATGCCTCTGCCGTTATCACTTGTCCGCCCAGTTGTGTCGCCATGATCTGCATTCCATAGCAAATGCCAAGCACAGGCACACCCAATTCAAATACGGCGGACGGCGCGGATGGCGCGTCAGCCTCGGTTACTGTGCCGGGGCCGCCAGAGAGGATGACGCCCTTCGCGCCATAATCGCGGATAAACGCTTCGGAAACATCATAAGGGTGAATCTCGCAAAACACCTTTGCTTCCCGCACCCGGCGGGCGATTAGCTGGGTGACTTGCGAACCGAAGTCAAGAATGAGAATTTTTTGATGGTTCATGGCGGATTTCATAGTGTGCGCGCCAAAATTTTCTTGACAAAGTCAGGCAAACTTTCCTTTTGCTCGTCTGCTTTTTTGCTTAGAGAATCGTAGCGCTCGGTTTCAACGCCTTGCCAAATCAGGTCAAACCGTCTGATCTGGCGCATGGCAACATGCTGATAACATTCAGGAAATGACCAATAACAGGTTCTGCATATATCCGATGACTTGGTATGCCGCCAGTTTTCACAATGCTCACACGACCATGATTTGGCACGATTCGCCGACGCGCATAACAACATAAAATCCTCAGTATGGAATTTGCCGGTATCGCCGGAAATTTCGTAGGGGATACGGTGATCAATTTGCAATTCAGCTTTATCCATTGTTTCCAAGTATATAAAACAACGAGATCCATGCGCCGCTACCAGTTCGTCACGAATTTTCTTCGATAATCCGGTGCGCCCATCCATGCGGCGTAACATAGTCTTTCCCGGGTCGCCAAATCGGTATGCGGCAATTTTTCGCCCGTCTGAACCTGTCACACGAAAAGTTTCCAACGGTATGCCTGTTTCCCGCACATCACGGACAGCCCTTGGCGGATGGTTATAGCCATAAAGGTTTTTCAGATCATCCGTAGTTACCTGCCCGTGCTTAAGAATATGATCAATTACGGCCCTGGGACGTTTTGCCCGCACAGACGCGCACAGCGCAAGCAGCTCCCTGGAATATTTCGGAATCATGTCCAACTCACGCAAACAAGGCATCTTGCCTGCTGGCAGCGCGGACAGCGCGACGCGGCGCGACAGCAATCTGCAATTCGTCCGCAAGCCGACGGGAAAGGTAAAGCGATTCTACCGTGACATCCTGCCGTCCCAGCAAGGTCGCTTGCGACGAGCGTCCGGCCTCAAGCTCAACGCACGTCAAGTCCAAAGCATCAGGCAAAGGCTTGCCATATGATCGGATTCCCGAACGACCATCATAACTGACCAGAAAACGGACGTTAAGGTCATTCAGGCGCTCAAGCGCAAAGACAAATTCATCAAAATCAATCCCGCTACAGTAACGCGAATCACGCTCGCCGCAAACGCCTTGATAAGGCGGATCCATGTATACAACATCATCATATCCGCAGCGCGCCAAAACATCCCGGTAGTGACCTGCCGATACCTGCGCGCGTCCGTATAACAGCGCGGAAACAGACAACAGGTTACGGCGCAATGTGTCAGGATGCGTGCCCAGGCGTCGTTTGTCAGGGCTTTGGTTGAAAAGACCATCAGCATTGTAACGCACCGATCCTTTGACACAACGCGCCAGCAAATACAAAAGCAGCAACGGGTCATTGGAACGGTTAAATTCTTCACGCGCGCAGTAATACCGAGTGATGGACTTTTCCAGATTATCAATCCACAGCGATTTGTAGAAATCAGCGACCGTTTCTGGCGCATGAATGATTCTGTCCATGAGTTGGGATAGCGGAGCGTTACAGTCATTCAGCCAGAATTGCTTTCCATGCCCAAGCGCGGCGCAAGCAATGGAGAGAGCGGCAGAACCGGAAAACGGCTCAACCATCCGCGCCATTCCAGCAGGCAAATATTCAATAATAGTAGCCGCCAAGGCGCGTTTGCTGCCTTGATATTGGAATGGTTGCGGAATTTTCATCTGTCACTCCACACGATAATTCGGAGCTTCCTTGGTAATCTGCACATCGTGCACATGCGATTCGCGCACGCCGGCGGCGGTAATTTCCACGAACACGGCGCGACGATGCACTTCCGCGATGGAGGCGCACCCCAGATAGCCCATTGAGGATCGCAGTCCGCCCATGAGTTGGTGGATGACCGCAAACACCGAACCCTTGTAGGGAACGCGGCCTTCAATGCCTTCGGGGACAAATTTGTCCGCGCCGGGCGCGTCGTCCTGAAAATAGCGATCGGCTGAGCCGGAGTGCATCGCGCCTAATGACCCCATGCCGCGATATGATTTGTAGGAACGCCCCTGAAACAACTCCACTTCGCCGGGCGCTTCTTCCGTGCCCGCAAAGAGACCGCCCAGCATGACCGTATCCGCTCCGGCGGCAATGGCCTTGGCAATATCCCCGGAATAGCGCGCGCCTCCGTCGGCAATCATGGGCACACCCGTGTTTTTCAAGGCTTCGGCGACATTATGGATTGCCGTGATCTGAGGTACGCCAACCCCCGCGACAATCCGGGTCGTGCATATTGACCCCGGCCCGATTCCCACCTTGACCGCGTCCGCGCCCGCTGCAACCAGCGCCAGTGCCGCCTCCGCCGTCGCAATGTTGCCGCCGACCACTTCCAGACCCGGAAAATTCTGTTTGACCCATTTGACGCGATCCAGCACCCCTTGCGAATGACCATGCGCGGTGTCGACCACGATCACATCCACTCCGGCCTCAACCAGTCTGGATACACGCTCTTCCGTTCCCGCGCCCACGCCTACCGCCGCGCCGACGCGCAAACTTCCGGCCTTGTCCTTGCTGGCATCCGGGTATTCGCTTGCCCTGGTAATGTCTCTTACCGTAATCAGGCCGCAAAGCTGAAAGGCGTCATTCACGACCAGAACCCGCTCCAGACGATGCTCGCGCAACAACTCCTTGGCATCTTCGACGCTTGCGCCTTCCTGCACGGTAATCAGTCGTTCGCGCGGAGTCATGATGGTTTGCACCGGATCGTCAAGCTGGGTTTCAAAGCGCAAATCACGGTTGGTCACGATGCCTGCCACCTGGCCGTTCAGGGTAATCACGGGAAAACCGGAAATGCGATGCTGCCTGGAGAGCGTCAGCACTTCGCCTATGGTCATGTCGGGGGTGACGGTAATCGGGTCTTTCAGAATGCCGGTTTCATGGCGCTTGACCTTTGCCACTTCGGAAGCCTGCGCCGCTGCCGACATGTTTTTGTGGATAATGCCGATTCCTCCCTCTTGCGCCAGCGCAATCGCCAGACGCGCTTCCGTTACGGTATCCATCGCGGCGGAAACAAGCGGAATGCTGACGCAAATATTGCGGGTCAGACGGGTTGCCAAACTGACATCTTTGGGTAGAATAGCGGAATGATTCGGGACGAGTAGAATGTCGTCGAAAGTAAGCGCTTTTTCGAGGAGTCGCATTGGGCTTTGATCCAAAGTCACAAAGCGGTATTATATCCTTATCGGCGTACCTTCGCCCTTTGGCGAGTTTTTTTGATGAGGTGAAACATCATGCAAAAATTATTTACCATCGCTCTTTTGGTCGGCATTGCCGTCGCTATGCCTGTCAGCGCCCAGGTTTACAAGTGGAAGGATGCGCAGGGACGCACCATCATTTCCGACACGCCCCGCCCCGGCGGCGGCAAGGATGACCTGGTCGTTCGCGGCGCGCAGAGGGATCACTTGCAGGAGGAATCCGACCAGCCCGGTCAGGCCGCGACACCCGGACAATCTGTAGCCGACCAGGAGCTTGAGTTACGCAAACGGCAGCAGGAAAGGCAGGATGCCGCCGCTACGACTGAAGCTGACAAACAAGCCGCAGCGAAGCTGGCGAATGATTGCAGGCGAGCGCAAAATTACCTGAGATCGCTAGAATCCGGCAGGCGTATCGGCGTATCGGACGAGAGCGGGGCGGTTATTCCCATGGAAGACGACGCGCGGCAAAAAGCCATCGAAGATACGCAGGCATATCTCCGGCAATCGTGTAGCGGTTAAGCGACAGCGAGGCTTTGCCGCTTGCGGCAAAGCCGATTCTTCTTACCTCTTGCTGGCAAGCCGCCAAGGTGACAACCAATCTCACGGTTGGGACGGATAATGGCGCAGAAACCGGATTCTCACCGTATGCGGCGAACTCCCCGCCAGCAACGTTCCCGCCATGCGGTCGAAACGATCATTGAAGCGACGGCGCGATTGTTGGAAAGTGGCGGTATAGAGACGCTTACGACCGCGCGCATTGCCGAGCAGGCCGGTTATGGGATCGGCACTCTTTACGAGTATTTTCCGAACAAAAACGCCATTATCATAACAACGGCGCAGAGGGAGTTGGACAAGGTAATCAGGGCGATTCAAAAATCGCTGGCACAGGCGAACGCAGAGGATACGACTACCGTTATTCAAAAGGTTATACGCGCTTTGATTCGAGGTTTTGGCGGGCGGCAGCGACTGCGTGGCGCGCTATTGACGACCATGATCGTGCAGGGGCGTTTTTCGGAACTCACCGCCCCGATTGAAATGATCATCGAGTTTCTTCGCCAGTCAGACAGAGGGATTGATGAAGATAATTTGTCCAGATTAAACCCCGAACAACTCTATGTGCTCACGCGGGCAGTTACCGGCGCCATACGCGCCTGGTCAATGGAGGGCGGTTCCGGCATAAGCCCGGAGGCGCTGGAAGTTGAGCTTGTCCGTTTGGCGCAAAGCTACATCAACAGTGCCATTTCCGGCGAAGACAAAGCGCCCGCGCTCGACAGCTTCGAGGCGTTGCCCACCCGAAAATCCGAGTAATTTTCGGAAAAATTTTGTTATTTTATGCGTCATATCAGGGGAATATAAGAAAAATCAATGGGATAGAAAAAGGTTTTGTCGACGACGGCTCGGCTTTGAATCCGACTTGTGCGACGCAAGGTTTCGCCATATCTTGATTATGTGAACACGCGTCGAGCGCAATCCTCGCCATTTATGGCGAGGTGAGCGAGACAGTTGTTTTGTGGAGCCGAGGGCTTCTCTAACCTGTGTCGAGGAATCCCCGGCCTTCAGGCCGGGGTGACTCAAAGCACAACTACGAAACATTTTGATTTTTATGGAGGAACAAGTCATGAAGAAGCATGTAATCGCGTTTATCGGGCTTGGCAAAATGGGAGCCGCAATGGCGGCGAACATTCAGAGGGCTGGCTATCCGCTTGTGGTTTGGAATCGCTCTGCAAATAAAGCGGCTTCGCTGATTGCGCTTGGGGCGCAACTGGCCGAATCTCCGGAAGCCGCCGCTGCCGAGGCAGATTTTGTTATTTCGAGTTTGGCTGACGACAACTCGGTACGCGCCGTTGTGTCGGGAGAAGGCGGCCTTTTGTCGGGAATGCGTCCGGGGAGCGTCCATATCGGGACAAGCACCATCTCCCCAAATCTCGCCGATGAATTGGGAGCGATGCACACAGCGGCAGGCTGCCACTACATCGCGGGGCCGGTTATCGGGCGTGTGCCAGCCGCTGAAGCCGCTGAGTTGATGACGCTTCTGGCAGGCAATCCTGATCGGATCAACGCTGCCCGGTCTCTCGTCGCAACCTATGCGCCGCAGATTGTTGTTGTGGGCGAACAGCCTGGTCAAGCCTCGACAGCCAAGCTCATTGCCAACTTTCTCGGCGCATCGGGCATGGATCTGATAGGTCAGACCATAGCCTGGGCTGAAAGATCGCAAATACCATTCAAGCTCGTGTCTATGATGCTGGACAGTTTTTTTGCCCATCCTGCCACACGGGACTATGTGGCAAAGATTGGCGATCGCGATTTCGACAATGTGGGTTTTACGGTTTCTGGCGGCCTCAAAGACGTGAATCTGATGATCAAGTCTGCCGATGAAGTGAAACTTAAGCTCTCAAGCGCCGAGGCTCTGCGCGCCAAACTTGAATCAGCCACCGCAAACGGCTGGCAAGATAAAGACTGGAGTTGCTTCACCGATGTTGATCGATCCCGGTAGACCGGGGTAAGCCAAGCGAATCCCAACATATAGCGGTTGTAGAGAGGAGCTATATAGAGACTATCAGGTGCTCGGCGTAGAAGCAGCTTTGAGGCTAGCTCCCTTTGGCTTCGCCGCGAGTGGCATCAAAGCGAGTGACCGTCCTCTCCCGCTTGCGGACGTAGGGGTTAAAAATTTTTAACCCCTACAGCGGCGTGGTTAGCCCCTTTACAATCGTGTTATTTGCGGAAATCGCTATAAATAGAAAATGCTATAGCTGTGGATCAGGGAGACGGTTTCACGCTGCGCCTTGCGCTTGCAGCCAGTATTCCAGGGCGGCGAGATGCCAGAGGGTGTTGCCTGCCAGGGGAGTGAAGTGACCAAGCGGCTCGGCAAGCAAGCGGTCGACGTAAACACGATCATACAAGCCGCGCTGACGGCAGGCGGCGCTATTCAATACCTCGCGGACAAAATCGAGAAAACCGCCGCGCAGATATTTAAGGGCAGGCGTGGGAAAATAGCCTTTGGGACGGTCTACGATTTCAGCAGGCAACAGGGCGCGGGCAAGCTGTTTCAGCGGGTATTTCCCGCCGTCTTCAAGGCGCAGGGCGGGCGAGGCGCGCATTGCGGCTTCCACCAGAGTCTTGTCAAGAAAAGGGACACGCGCTTCCAGGCCGTGCGCCATCGTCATGTTATCCATCCTTTTTACCGGGTCGTCCACAATCAGCGTGGCGGCATCCAGGCGTAACACCCTATCCAGAAAAGTATCCGCGCCGGGTTCGGCAAGGCGTCTGGCGATGAATTCCGTAACCTGATCCTCGCTTGTCAGGGCGCGTCGTTCCGGGGCGAGAATCGCCAGAAATCCGGCATGATCGCGATCAAAATAATGGCGTTTGAAACGCTCGACAAACGGCAGCGCTTCATCTTCCGCCGCCATTTTAGGATACCAGTAATAGCCGCCGAATATCTCGTCCGCGCCTTGCCCGGAAAGCACGACCCCTTTTCCGACCTCGCGGGACAAGAGCCAGAACGCCACGTTATCCTGGCTGAACATTGGTTCAGACATGGCGGAAATAGCCTCAGGCAGGGCTTTTAGCATCTCCTCGTCATTTATCCGATAGCGGTGGTGTCGGGTGGCGAAGTGTCCGGCAATGAGATCGGAATAATAAAATTCGTTGCCTGCTTCTTCCGGCTGGTCGGCAAAGCCAATGGAAAAAGTCGCAATGTCGCTACCACCCTGCTCGGCCAGCAGGGCAATTATCAGGCTGGAATCCAGACCACCGGAGAGAAGTATGCCTGTCGGAGCGGCGAGGCGATGGCTTGCTACTGCGGCGCGAAGCGCGGTATGAAGTTCAGCCAGAATTGCCGCCTCATCAGGTTCAGGAACGGGACGGCTTGCGGAAAGCTGCCAGTAACATGTTACAAGCGGATTTCCTTCATTCCCGATTTCCAGAAAACAGGCTGACGGCAACTTGCGAATATGCCGGAAGATTGTCCAGGGCGCGGGAACCGAGCCATGCAGAGTGAATTGGAATTGCAGGGCGGTATGGTCTATTTCATCGGAAATGCCGCCGCCCGCCCTGATCGCCGGTAAAGTAGAAGCAAAGCGAATTCGTTTGGCATCCAGAGTGTAATACAGGGGTTTGAGGCCGAAGCGGTCACGGGCGAGAAAGAGGTTGTTCCGGTTCTCATCCCGAATGGCGAAGGCGAACGCGCCGTCCAATCGTTCAAGGCAGGCATGTCCCCATGCGTGATAAGCCTTGAGGATGACTTCGGCGTCAGTCTCGGAAGAGAAGCTATAGCCCATCCCGACGAGTTCCCTGTGTAATGCCTGATAGTTGTAGATCGCGCCGTCGAATACGAGGGTCAATGCCCCGTCTTGCATCGGCTGCGCGGCATGTTGGGAACGGCAAGCGACCGCCAGATGGCGGTACCCGAACAAGAACGCGCCTTCTCCGGCGTAGCCTGCCTCGTCCGGTCCGCGCGGCTTCATGGCGTCCGTCATTCGTTCAATGTCGGAGTGATCCGGCTTCAAGCCGTCAAAACGAAATTCGCCGCAAATGCCGCTCATGCAAAATCCGTGGGGAGCATGTGGATTGAAGTCATGGCGGGCTGATTGTCGACAGCGGCGATAAAAGCCTTGATCGCTTCGGTATCCGCAGCCATCAAGGTTACTTTCTGCGGAAGAGCTTCCAGGCCGACAAGCTCGGCAGGGCGGGAAGGCGCACGTCCCAGGGCTTCTTCCAGCGTGGCGGAGAATTTTGCGGCCTGGGCGGTTTCCAGAACTATTACCGGCTCATCAATGCCTTCTCCCGCTACTTCCAGCGCCACTTTCAGGCCGTCGGCGGTGTGCGGGTCGATGATTATACCATAACACTCATGCGCCATTTTGATGGCGGCAATCCGGTCGCTGTGAAGGCTTTTGCCGGAAACAAAAGCAAAATCGGATACGCCGGAAAAGCAGGGAGAATCGGAGAGATCAAAGGCTTCTCCGGCCTCGATTTGTTTCCAGAGGCCGCGCACCGCCTCTGCGTCGCGTCCGGTCAAGTCGAAGATGAAACGCTCAAAATTGGACGCTTTAGAGATGTCCATCGAGGGGCTGGAAGTGACGAAGGTTTCCGCCGCGCTGCGCGGACGGTAACAGCCGGTCTTGAAAAATTCATCCAGAACATCGTTTTCGTTGGTGGCGAGGATGAGCCGACTTATAGGCAGACCCATCCGGCGGGCGATATGACCGGCGCAGATATTGCCGAAATTGCCGGAAGGCACGGAGAAGGAAACCTTTTGTCCATCATGTCTGGTGGCGGCGAAATACCCCTTGAAGTAATAGACGATTTGCGCCAATACCCGCGCCCAGTTGATGGAATTGACCGCGCCGATCTTGTGCTTTGCCTTGAACGCAGCATCGTTCGAGACTGCTTTTACCATGTCCTGCGCGTCGTCGAACATGCCGTTGATGGCAATGTTAAATATGTTGGCATCCTGCAATGAATACATCTGCGCCCGCTGGAAGCCGCTCATCTTGCCTTCAGGGGAGAGCATGAATACGGTAATCCGCTGTTTGCCGCGCATGGCGTATTCGGCGGCGGAGCCGGTATCGCCGGATGTTGCGCCCAGAATGTTGAGCGAGTCGTCGCGTTTTTCCAGCGCGTATTCAAAGAGATTGCCGAGCAATTGCATCGCCATGTCCTTGAACGCAAGCGTAGGCCCGTTGGAGAGTTCAAGCAGCCCCAGTTTTTCCGGAACCAGCCAGATTAGCGGGGTAATCTCCTTTCTTTGCTCCGACCGACGGGCAAAGCGATAAACATCGGCGGTGTAGGTCTTGTCCGCCAACGCTTTCAGGTCGGCGGGCGGAATGTCGTCAATATATTTCGAGAGAATGGCAAAGGCAAGCTCGGCGTAGGAGAGTCCGCGCCAGCGGGCGAGTTCTTCCGGGCTGACTTTTGGGTAGGATTCCGGCAGGTAAAGACCGCCGTCCGGGGCAAGCCCTGCCAGCAGAATGTCGCAAAATGAAAGCGCGGGAGCGCGTCCGCGAGTCGAGATATAGCGCATGGCGGCAAACGGAAAAATATAAATTATACCTTCGATCTCCGGCGCGTATCGAGAGCCGACGAACGCTCTTGCAAAGCCTTGGGGCAAGTAGCGAGTGATCGTGTATCATCGCGCCTTGGCTCGGAATGTCGTTATTTCCGGCATACAGGTTGTGCCGACGGTAAGTAAAACTGCCATGGGAGGGCGTGATCCTGGCTTCACGCATCGCCCACACATAATCAGACTTGCGCCGCCTACATGACCTAATCCATGCCCAAACCCCCAGCAGTACAAGAGGTTGTGTTCAATATGCCGCGTCAGTTGCCGCTCGGAGCGAATCGTAAAGAGCGCCTGCAAAAGGCTTGCCAGCAACAGCCGTTCAGGAGGAATCCAAGGACTACCGATGCGCGAATACAGCGCATTGCTCCTTGCTATCATGACGGAAACTCTTTGCAACTCTTCCAGTCTGGCGCGCTACGATGCCGAGAGGAACAGGAGGAGTCCATTCCATTAGCCCGCAACCATCTGATTCCTGATGTTGGGTTCGATGCGCTTCAAGCCGACAGGGTCGCGCTGTCAATCACGAAGCGGTACTTGACATCGCTTTTTAGCATCCGCTCGTATGCGGTGTTGATTTGGTCGGCGCGGATAAGTTCAATATCGGCGACGATGCCGCGCTCGGCGCAGAAATCAAGCATTTCCTGTGTTTCGGGAATGCCGCCGATCAGTGAACCGGCAATAGCCCGACGCTTGAAAATGAGGTTGAAAACTCCGGGCGAAGGGTGCGGCGTGGGCGGCGCGCCCACCAATGTCAGCGTGCCGTCACGTTTCAACAAAACCAGGAAAGCGTCAAGATCGTGCGGCGCGGCAACGGTATCAAGGATGAGGTCGAAGCTCTTGGCATGCGCCGCCATCTCTGCTGCGTTGCGTGATACGACCACTTCAGCCGCGCCCAGCGCCCTTGCCGCTTCGCGCTTGGAATCGGACGTGGTGAACGCGACGACATGCGCCCCCATCGCATGAGCCAGTTTGATGCCCATATGACCCAGACCGCCGATGCCGACCACGCCGACCTTCTTCCCCGGCCCGGTTTTCCAGTGCCGCAACGGCGAGTAGGTGGTAATGCCCGCGCACAGTAACGGAGCCACGGCGGCAAGCTGTTCCGCCGGGTGGCGGATACGCAGCACATACCGCTCATCCACTACGATTTTTTGCGAGTAGCCGCCAAGTGTCCAACCCGGTTCGTCCGGCGTCGGGCCGTTGTAGGTTCCAACCAGGCCGTCGCAGTAGTTTTCCAGCCCGTCCTCGCATTCCGAACAGCGTTTGCAGCTATCTACGATGCAGCCGATTCCGACCAGATCGCCCGCCTTGAAATCCGACACCTCCGCGCCAACGGCTGAAACGCGCCCGACAATCTCATGGCCGGGAACGCACGGAAAACGAGTACCCGCCCATTCAGCGCGAACTTGATGCAGATCGGAGTGGCAGATGCCGCAGTACGCAATATCAATCTGTACATCGCGCGCGCCCGGCGCGCGGCGGGTGATGCGTAACGGCTCCAGGGGCTTGTCGCCCGCATGGGCGCCATAAGCATTTACGAGCATCGGAGTCTCTCCTTTCAACGGCAAGGCAAACCATATGGAAATCAGCAAATATCCTATGCGTTTAAGTCTACCACGTTTTTCGCGGAAGCATAGCCTATGATGAAGCTATATAGCGCTCTCCGTTAATCAGGCGACGGCCAAGCGATGTGCGAGAGAGGCAAAGTGCCCGTATCCCCTATCCCCCGACCCTTCTCCCATAAATGGGAGAGGGGAGGCATCCCCGCCCTTGACGGGCGGGGGTTTGGCGGCTTTATTTGCAGGAGATGCTATAAACGACGCTATAAACCACTCGGGTTCAGTGTCCGCCGAGAGATTGGCTTCATATTTGCGTCCAGGGTGTAGACAACAGGAATGGTGTTGGGAATGTCCATCTTTTTCAGCGTAGCCTCTTCCAGCGAGTCATCAATGCTCTTGGAAAGAGAGCGAAGCGCGTTGCTATGCCCGACGACCATGATGGTCTTGCCGGATTTGAGTTCCGGAATCAACACATTCTGCCAGTATGCCCTGATGCGCTCAAGCGTGTCTTTCATGCTTTCGGCTTGGGGAACATTGGGAATGCCGCTGTATCGGGGATCGCTTGCCGGGTTCTTCGGATCATCGTTTGCCATCAGGGGCGGGCGCATATCAAAGCTGGCTTCCCAGTTTTTCATATGTTCTTCGCCCCATTGGGCTACTTGCTCATCGCGGGTTTTGCCCTCGAACGCGCCCTGGTTGGTTTCATTCAGTCGCCAGTTGGTATGTACAGGAACCCACATCATGTCCATGCCCTCAAGAGCCAGCCAGGATGTTTTGATAGCTCTGGCAAGGTACGAGGTGTGGATTGCGTCAATTGAAATTCCTTCCTTTTTCAGCAATTCGCCTACTGCAAGGCCAGCGGCGACTCCTTTGTCAGTCAAATGCGTATCTCCCCAGCCGGAAGTGCGCCTTTGCGTGTTCATTACGCTCTCGCCATGACGCAGCAGTATCACCTGGTAGGTTCTGTCGCCATGAGCCGCCTTTGTCGCAGGCTGTTGTCTGTCAGACGCAGACTCGGCAAATGCCTGCGTATATGGCAACAACATCAAAGCCAACATCAATATCAAATTTTTCATGCTCTTTTCTCCTTGTTCCAAAAGTTGGTTAAGTGAGGCGAGAAGGGATTTGAGGCCGCAAGCTCTGGATTTACCCAAATCTCAGCGGCTATTTAAGCAAGTTTTGTTTGACAATTTGGTGACATTCGACGCGAGAAACGGGACGTAATCGCAAAATTGGACGTTTTGCGGTTTTTTACAATAGTGGCGGAATAATGCTCATGCAGGCAGTAGCGGACTTACGAGCCTCGATGTCTCATTTTTGTCCTGTCTTCCCTTATACTTCCGCCTTTCGTTTTTCTGGCGGTCTTATGGGTGAAGTAGCCGAGCTTACCGTTTCCGATTGCTATCACTGCGGACTTTCGATTCCCGACGGGGTGGATTTTCCCGTCGTGATCGGAGGGAAGGAGCAGGCGATGTGCTGCGCCGGATGTCAGGCGGTGGCGGAGGCGATTGTCGCCAACGGGCTTACCGACTACTACACAAGCCGCAGCGCCATGCCGGAATCGCCGCGCGAGGCCATTCCGGCGGCTCTTGCCGATCTTGCCTTGTTTGACCATGCGGATTTTCAGAAAAACTTTGTTCGCGCGGCGGGGGAACATGAAAATGAAGCCTCGCTGATGCTGGAAGGCATTACCTGCGCGGCGTGCGTCTGGCTGAACGAGCGCCATATCGGACAACTTCCAGGCATTACGGCAGTCGCGGTCAATTACGCGACCCGCCGCACCCGCGTGCGTTGGGATACGCGGAAAATCAAGCTCTCCGACATTCTCGCCGCGATTGCCGCAATCGGCTATCGCGCCCATCCTTACGACGCATCCCGCTACGAGGAACTGGCCGAAAAAGAACGGCGCGATGCGTTGTGGCGAGTATGGGTGGCCGGTTTCGGGATGATGCAGGTAATGATGTACGCAATTCCCGCCTACCTGGCAGGCGGCGACGGCGTTGAGCAATGGATCGAAAACGTGAACCGCTGGGCGAGCTTCGCGTTGACCCTACCGGTCGTGTTTTATTCCGCCGCGCCTTTCTTTCGGAACGCATGGCGGGATATGAAGTTTCGGCGAATCAGCATGGATGTGCCAGTCGCGCTGGGGGTGGGTTTATCTTTTGCCGCTTCTGTCTGGGCGATGTATACGAAAAGCGGGGATGTATATTTCGATTCGGTTACGATGTTCGTGTTTTTCCTGCTGTGCGGACGCTATCTGGAAATGACGGCGCGCCAGAAGGCGGTTAGCGTGACCGAGGCGCTGGCAAAGCTCTTGCCCGCGTTTTGCCAGAAATTGATGGATTTTCCCGCCAGCCGCGAGACCGAGCATACCATTGTGAGCGATTTGCGCCTGAATGACGCTGTGCTTGTGCGTCCGGGCGAATCCATCCCTTGCGACGGCTGGGTTCTGGAAGGAGAGAGCAACGCCAATGAATCGCTGCTTACCGGAGAGAGCCGCCCGGTTCGGAAAAAAGCCGGGGATCGCGTGACGGGCGGGGCGGTGAATATTGATAATCCGTTGGTTGTAAAAGTGGGCGCGGTAGGCGAGCAAACCCGGATTTCCGCCATAATTCACCTGATGGAGCGCGCCGCTGCGGAAAAGCCGCGCATTGTGGCGCTGGCCGATCAGACGGCGCAGTGGTTTACGGGCATTCTGCTCCTGATTGCGATAGGGGTCGCTACAGGCTGGTATTTCGTTGATCCGGATCGCGCTTTGTGGGTTGTTGTTTCCGTGCTGGTGGTCACTTGTCCCTGCGCGTTGGCGCTGGCGACGCCGGTTGCTCTGACCGTCGCTTCCGGCGCGTCGGCCAGGGACGGACTTTTGGTCACGCGCGGACACGCGCTGGAAACCCTGGCTCGCGCCACCCATTTTGTATTCGACAAGACCGGAACCTTGACCGCCGGACAAATGCGTCTTCTGGAGACCGTGCCGATAAGAAGCGGTTGGAGCATTGAGAAAGCCATCCGGTTTGCCGTCGCGCTTGAACATGCGTCCTCGCATCCGTTGGCGGAGGCGTTCCGGCTGGCTGCCGGAAAGGAAGCGGGAGATTCGTTCGCGGACAAGGCAAGGGCTTTACGAGGCGGTCTGGAAGGTGAAATCCAGGGGCGAACCTATCGCATCGGGCGCGCTGATTCCGCGTTGGAGCTTTCCGGCAAGGAGGCGGATTGGCCGGAAGGTTGGCTGGAATCCGGCGACACCCTGCTGATGCTGGCGGATGATGAAGGAATCATTGCCTGCTTTAGAGTGGGCGACGAGCTTCGTTCCGGCGCGGCGGAGCTTGTCGGCATGTTGCACACCGCCGGTTGCCGGATGATTCTCATGTCGGGCGACGCGGAGTCGGTCGTTGAGCGCATAGCCGCCACTCTGGGTCTTGATGAGGCAGAGAGCGGCATGACGCCGGAGGAGAAGCAAAAGGCGGTGCGCCGTCTTCAGGAGGGAGGCGCGGTGGTTGCGATGGTAGGCGACGGGGTAAATGACGCGCCGGTGCTTGCGCAGGCGGAGGTCTCGGTTGCAATGGGTTCCGGCGCGGAACTGGCGCGAACCCAGGCCGATTTGATTCTGCTGTCGGACAATCTCGCCAATCTTGCGCGAGGCATACATCGCAGTCGGCTTACCCGTTCCATAATCCGGCAAAACCTGATGTGGGCATTGCTCTATAATGTTTGCGCCTTGCCGATGGCAATCTCCGGACTGGTTGAGCCTTGGGAGGCGGCTATCGGCATGTCCGCCAGTTCGCTCATAGTGGTGCTCAATGCCTTGCGTATCCAGAAAACCGGCAGGCATGGCGGAGCCTGACCCTGCGTTCCGGCGGGAAGCGGTTATTTACAAACATTTGAAAGCGCGTCATGGAAACTCTCTACCTGCTCATCCCCTTTTCGGTTCTGCTTGTTTTTGTCATTGCGTATATTTTCTGGCGCTCTCTTGTCGGCGGGCAGTTCGACGATCTCGAAGGGCCGGGATTTCGCATTCTGATGGATGATGATAATCCCGGGAAACAACAGGAAGAAAACGGGAAGGCGGAGTGAAATGACGAAAATTCTGTATCGGGCTACCTCTTCCAAGGGCGTGTCGGAAGCGGATTATGTAGAGGCCGAAACAGAAAAGGAGGCGGTGGCAAAGCTGAAGGCGGAAGGGTATGCCGATATTATGCTGTATGAATCTGCGTTGACAGCGAGGCTACTTGCCCAGGAGCGTGAAATTCACGATTCTGTCGATGCAGCCGCCAGGAAATTTGCGGCTGCCAGCGAAATCGCAATACTCGAAAATCCATGCTGGAAAACTCTTATCAAGATGTCCTGTGGCGCTATAAGAGCGTGTTTGCTGATTATCGCCGTATGTGTCGCGGGCGCCGTGTGGCTTAAAGACTGGTGGCCGCTTGTTGTCGCAATTATGCCGTTGGCGCAATGCGGGTGGCTCTTCTTTAGGCTCCGCGAAGTGATGTGGTTTACGCGCTTTAACAAGGCATTCGCGGTAGGTGATTGGGATGCCGTGCAGCGTATCGGCAAATGTTTGCCTAAAACCAGAACGCTGCAAAGAGTGCCGGGCTTCTCGCTTTATGTCGCATTAAGCCTTGCCCAGGCCGAAATTGCGGAAGCCGGATCAGCCGCCTTGGAACGGTTGCCGGATGTTTTGCAGCGGTTGGAAGAGTGGCGCGACAAGAGTCCGGCTCCCGGCTCTTACGAAGTGCTGCTGGCGGCGGTTTACTGTGCAGTCGGTGACTATCCTACTTACATTAAACTCATCCGTCAGGTGGGCGAGGCGCAACGAAGCAACCCTGTATTTCTTGTCGAATGGGCGTTTGCCGAGGCGCGCTTGGGCGATACCGCGATTGCCGCGTGTTTGCTTGCGGAGATTGATCAGGAAACGCTGTGTTGGGATGCACAGATGCTTTACCCATATATTGCGGGCATGATTGCGCTGCGCGAGAACCGCAACGAGGAGGCGCTTGTCCACCTGCAAGCCGCTGTCAGTGGTTATCTTTTGCGCGGTAAAAACCCGTACAACTGGCCGATGTTTGCCTGTTGCGCCGGTGCTTGCGCCGTAGCGTTGGCTCGCGCCGGACAGAACGAGGCGGCGAAAGATCTCGTCCGGCAAGTCTGGCCGATGTTGAGCGTACACGGCGCTCAGCCTTTGCTGACGATGATTGAACGCGAAGTGATGAATTGAACTCGCGTAACTTAAGGTTAGGCTCTTCGATATGTTTGTGAGTTGCCACAACCTGAAGGTTGGGGCTTCCTCGCCACAGATGAGGGGAGCCTCAATGCTCCACAAAACAACTGTCTCGCTCACCCCGCCATAAATGGAGAGGCTTCTTCGAGACACGTGGTCAAACGAGTAATTATGACTTTGGCGCTCATGCCCATTTTATATGCGTGTTTGAGCTAATGGTACTTGCCGCAAATAACGCTACTATCAGAGGGGGCGTTTTGCTCCTCCTCCCGCTTGTGGCTGCGCCGCTTGCGGGAGAGAGGTCGGGGGATAGGGTTCTGAATCTCCCTAGCGCATTAGCTGGTCGGCGATCAATCCGCCTGCTACTGCGCCACCGATCGTTGCGGCAGTCTTGCCGCTACCGCTTCCGAACTGGTGTCCGATCAAGCCTCCCAGAGCCGTTCCGATGACCAGCGCGGCAATGCGGTCGGCCTCCGTGCGTTCATCGTACTCTTCCGGCTCCACTTCTTCCGGTGTCGGGTGGGGAGCAGCGGGAGCGTAGTAGGGCGCGTAAGGCACATAAACCGGATAGCTTACCGGGTAGTAAGCCGCCGAATAATAGGCAAACGGGTAGAAGAGCGGAATTCCAAAGTAGAAATAGAAGGAAGACCTGTAGCGATGATGATGGTGCGGCGGGTAGTACGGCGCATAGCGATACGGCGCGTAGCGGTATGTCGTATGGTAGTACGACTGGCGGTACGGCGCGTGGTAAACAGGCGTATGGCGCACAACCGGAGCAGGACGAGCGGTGGGCGCAGGACGGGCAGTAGGCGCAGGACGGGCAGTAGGTGCAGGACGGGCAGTGGGTGCAGGACGGGGCGCAGGACGGGCAGTGGGCGCGGGACGGGCAGTGGACGTGGAACGAGCGTTAGACCCGGCACGAGTATTGGACGCGCGAGCTATAGGCGCAAGATTAGCGGCAGGGAGAGCAGCGGGCGTAGAGCGAGCGGCAGGCGTAGCAGCAGCGGGACGGGTGACAGAAGCCGACGCGGCAGGTGTAGAGCGAACGGTAGGAGTAGCAGCAGCGGCAGGACGGGTAGCAGGAGCTGACGCGGCAGGGCGGGCGCTAGGCGCAGCAGAACGAGTAGCGGAAGCCGAAGCGGCAGGTGTAGAGCGAACGGCAGGAGCAGCAGCAGCGGCAGAACGAGCAGACGACGCAGCAGGACGGGCAGCAGGCCGACTGGCGGGAGCCGATGCGGCTGATGTAGAGCGAGCGGCAGCCGACGAATTTTGCTGCTGGAAATAGCGAGGCGCGGACGACTGGGACTGATTACGGGGCGACGCGGCCATTACGCTTGTGCTGGCGAAGGCGGCAGCAAAGAGGGCGAGCAGAAATGGGTAGCGCATGACAGTCTCCATGAAAAAAGCGTGTTCAAAAAACTCTTATATCTACTTTATACGCCTTTTTGAGCAAAATACTTGTGAGAGTTGGTAAAAGATTTGTAAAAATTTGCTTCAGGGGCGTTTTCGGTTTAAGTTGATGTTCGTCCCCACTGCAGGATTCGCCATGACAGACCAGTACGCCCTTGAGACCTTTCCCAATCCGAAGCCGGAGCGGGATTTTCACATTCACATGCAGATTCCGGAGTTTACCTGCCTCTGCCCCAAAACCGGACAGCCGGACTTTGCCGCCCTGATGCTGGATTACATTCCGGATCGCCTTTGCGTGGAGCTGAAGAGCCTGAAGCTCTACATCTGGTCATATCGCAATCAGGGCGCGTTCCATGAGGCTGTGACCAACCGGATTCTGGACGATTTGGTTTCGGCGGTCTCGCCCCGCTTCATGCGCCTGACCGCAAAGTTCTATGTGCGCGGCGGCATATTCACCAATGTGGAAGCCGAATATCGGCAGGAAAACTGGCAACCTCCGCCACGAGTAGATTTGGCAACCTTTGCGAGTGACAGCAACACGCGGGATTGAAGCATGGCGGAAATAACGGATACTGACCGGCGCCTCTTGCGGCGAGCGATTGAGCTGGCGGCAGAAAACAGCAGGGAAGACCTGGAAAATCCTGAAGGCGGGCCGTTTGGCGCAGTCATTGCGCGGGATGGGGAGATACTTGCCGAAGGCAGGAATCGGGCGCTGGCAACTCATGATCCTGTCGCGCACGCTGAAATTGAGGCGATTCGCGCGGCTTGCCAAAAGATACGCAATTTTCATCTGACTAATGCCACCCTTTACGCTTCTTCCGAGCCTTGCCCGATGTGCCTTGCCGCTGCCTATTGGGCGCGGATTACCCGTATTGTCTACGCCAACTCCCGCGCCGAGGCCGATTTCATCGGCTTTTGCGACGCGGATATTTATCGGGAATTGTCGCTTCCCGAAAAAGAACGCCGCATTGTCATGATCCATCTTCCCCTGCCGGATGCTTCCCTTCCGCTCGATCTATGGAAGCGGCTGGGGCGGGCAATGTACTGAACACGCATCAAGCGCAATCCTCGAAATGAATGGCGTGGTGAGCGAGTTTGTTTTATGGAGTCGAAGGCTCCCCTCTTATGTGTCGAGGAATCCCCGGCCTTCAGGCCGGGGTGACTCAACCGAAATCGCTTTAACTGCGTTTGCGCCTGCCGTTTTGCGCCGTTGTCATCGCGCCGATGTTCCCACGCCGTCCGTCACCGTCAACATGCCTTCACCGCTGGTCAAGCCATAAACATCAGGGCGGTACATGTCCTCGGCGTAGAGAGGCGGGATGACGAACCTGCCCGGCGTGACGACGCGGGCGCGATAAAACAGGCTTATCCTGCCTTGCAGGCGGGCGGCGACGACAAAGCGATCATCCCGAAACTCAACATGCTGAATACGCTGGTCGCGCATCGCATAAGCCGGATTGACGTTATCAATCATGACGCTTGCCAGACCCTCGCCTTGGGCAATGTTGAGGTTCTCAATCTCAAGACCCGCCGGAATGCGGTCAATGACCATGCCGTTGTTGATCCAGCTACGCGGCTCGACATTTATACGCGCGATTACCGATTCGCCCACGCGCAGGGAAAGGGAGCGGTTGCCAAGCGGTCTTCCGTCGGCATCGAACCAATGGCGGCTCAAGACGATAACATCGTCGCGGGCGGGCGGCATCCGCGCCGGATTGCCGCTAAGGCTAAGATGCAAGTGGAGCGGTTCATTGTGCGTGTTCCTGATGTGGATGCCGCCTTGCAGCTCCGCTGTCGTAAGCGACCGGATCAGGCTGCCGACGCCCTTTAGCGTCTCCGCCCTGCCCCTGCCATCTGTGATTTCCGCCGTCCATTCGGCTCCGCCCTCACGTGAGCCAAGGAAATTACGACCGAGCAGGAACAGCGCGAGCTTCTCCTGAGTGCTGGTGTAGAGGGAGAGGGTCGTGTTCAATTCAGCGTTGGCGATTGCGACCAGATTGTCCTGCCCCTCAACCTTCACCTTATGGCGATCGAGCAGGACATAAGACAACGCCGCGTCGCGCAGCGGGCTACCATAGTCGCCCCACCAGTAGCCAGAATCACGCCCCTTTCTGACGCCTTCCTGGAAAGCCGTCCGGGCGCGGGTTTCATCGCCCATAAGTTTCAGAGCCAGACCGAGATGAATCAAGGCCAAGCCGGAATGCGCCTGGTCGCGTACCTCGAACATCTGACGCAGGGTAGATAACGGAGCCTTGGCCTCGCGCGCCAGCACATAAGCGCCGTAAGCAAGCACTCCAAAACGGCCTGCGCCAGCGTAGCGATAATCCTGCCAGCCACTCTCGTTGTAAGCGACCTTGCCCTTTGGCAGACCGGCTACGCCTTCCTGCAAGTATTTGAGCAGAAATTCCTGGGTCTTCTGCTGCATTGTTTCCGGCACAGCAAAGCCCTGTTCGCGCGCGTCAAGCAGGAAATTACCAACGTAGGCCGAGAGCCAGTACTGGTATTCGGAGACATTTCCCCACATGCTGAAGCCGCCGTTCGGAGCCTGCATCGCGCCCAGTCTGGCAATGGATTTTTCCAGCATGTTAGCCCGCTCATCACGACTGTAGGGCTTGAGGCCAAACAACCTGGCTCCGTCCTCGTCAATCAGGACATGGGGATAAGAGGTGCTGGTCGTCTGCTCGGCGCAGCCGTAGGGATATTGAAGCAAACCCTGAATGGCGCTACGCACGTCAATCGGAGCCTTGTCGGAAATCATCACATGGGATTGCGCGCTGCTGTAGATAAAGCCGCTCAAAGCGGGCTCCCGGATATTGAGCGTTTCGCCCGGCGCGACCGTCAGCATTCTGACTAACTGCTTTTGCGGCGTCGCGGCCTGGACTTGCAGGCCAAAGCTGCGCTCCAGCTTGAGGCCGGAGCTACTGGCAACGTTTACCCGAACCTCGGTCAGACCGAAGGCTTGACCGGCTTCAATCTGAAAGCGCAGGGTTCGTTTTTCGTCCGCCTTCAATACCAGTTCCCGCCCGGCGTTGTTGATCTTCAGACCGTCGTCGTTCTCGACGCGGACTTTAAGCGTTTGCGCGACGCCGGTCATGTCATGCAGGTCAAGCGCGATAGTGGCCTGATCGCCTACGGTAAGGAAGCGCGGCGTCAACAATTCCGCCACCAGCGGCGCGGCGACCACGGTTTCAGTCTCGGCATTGCCGAAGCGATCAGCGGCGGCGGCAACCGCCATCAGACGCAGAGCGCCGTTGAAATCAGGAACATCAAGGGCGATTTCGGCCTCGCCTTTGGCGTCAAGCTGAACCGGGCCTGAAAACAGATCGACCAGAAGAACCTTCCTGGGCAGGCTCTTGGTCGCTTGCGGCGCGGAGTCGCCGCCAAACCTCAGCCTGCCCTTGCGACCGGACATCTTCTCGATCAGGCGGCCATAAACATCGTACTGGTCAACCCCGTAGCGCAACCGTCCGAAGAAATGGGTGAAAGGATCGGGCGTCGCAAAGCGGGTGATGTTGAGGATGCCGACATCAACGGCGGAGAGCGTGACGATTGCCGTTTGATTGCCCAGATCGGGAACCTTGACCTTCACCTTGAGGGGAGTCTCAGGCAGCATCTTCTGCGGAGCTTCAAGGCTGACCGCCAGCTTGCGATCAGCGCGCTCAAGCGGCAGATGCGTGAGACCAAGCGCCCGCGCGGGAGTCACCTTCTCGCCGGAACTTCCCGGTCGCAGCACAATCACCGAAACATATAGATCATGACGCTGCCAGTCTTTATCCACCGGAATTTCGACGGTCGCGCCGTCGAGCGGAACCGGGATTCGCTTCACCCACAGGGTACGGTCGGCCTCGACGGTGATCAGCGCCTCGCCGGCGTGCGGCGGGCTGATAGTCAGTTTGGCAGTATCGCCGTCGCGGTAGGCCGGTTTGTCGAATTTCAGAGCTACCCGGTCGGGACGAACGCCCTGGCTTTCGTCGCCTCTGGCGCTCCAGCCCGCGTAGAAGCGGAATTTGGCTGTCTGCTGGGTTTCGGGGTCAAGAATTTCCAGGCGATAGCGCCCGTAATTGACCGGCATCCCCACCTTGCCGCGTCCGTCTTCGGGAATGCTGACGCTGGCAGTGCCTACCAGTTCGTCGGTTTCGGTAAAGCCAGAGTGCCAGCCGCGCTGGTCATCGAAACGCCAGTAATAGTCGCGGTTTTCGCGGAACAGGCGCACCGGCAGGTCATCGCCCGCGCTCAATTTGCCGTCGGCATCGGCGCGCACGACCTCGAACTGGGCAATGCTGCCTTCACGCGCATAATCGCCGGTAAACAGGGGGCGAATGCCGACCAGAGCGGGCGCAGGCCAGATTACCCGTTCAAAATTACGCACCACCGGCCTGCCGCCGCTTTCGAGCAGGCTCAACGTGGCGCGCGCGGTGGTGGGCGATCGCTTGCCGCTGGCAGGCTCCAGATTGATGTTCAGGGTCAATTCCCCGTTTTCGTCAAGATTGGCCGACCCAAGCTCGACTCTATGGCGCTGGCTGTCTTCGTTGGAGTCTCCGAATTCAAAGCCGGGCAGTTGCCTTGCCAGCGGGTTCTTCTGCCGCTCGAAGACGGCAACGCCAAGCAATTCGTTTCCGGCTGCCGGAGCGCCGTAGAGATAGCTACCCTTGACGTTGATCCGCAAGGTTTCATCGGGCGAAACGACAGCCTGCGGACTATCCAGATCGAGCTTCATTCGTTCCGGCAGAAATTCCTCAACGCCGAAACGGAAACTGGCGGTAGCCAGCTTGTCAGCCGGATCGGAGCGCAGTTCCAGTCGCCATGAGCCAGTCGGAGCGTCGACCGGCAATTCGATACGCTGCCGGTAATAACCGGGCATCCTGGTATCGGGTTGCCAGCTTGCGGTGAACTGGTTCTTGCCGTCCGAGCGTTTGAGAACGGCCTGGATTGGTTGAGCCGGAACCGGACGCCCGTCGGCGTCACGCGCCAGCACCGAAAGCTCGAAACTCTCGCCGGGCCGGTAAAGATCGCGCCCTGCATAGGGGAACAGGCGCACCGTCTGTCCGGGCAGGCCGGTTATCTCGTATTCGGAAAGATCGAGCGCCGGTTCCTTCAATGTAATCATGGACAGTTGCCGACCGTGACGGGCGACGACGACCTTGGCCGCCGCCGGTCGTTCGGCGAAGTTGGCGCGTCCGTCGCCGTCGGTTTTACCGCTGGCGACGACTCTGGCGTTCTCGTCAAGCCAGGTCACCTCGACGCCTGATACCGCCTTGCCGCCGGTAAGCGAGCTTACCCAGACATCAGCGCCCTTGGCGAACAGGCGGGCGGATAGCCCCAGGTCGCTTACGTAGAAGTAGGTAACCTGATATTCATAGCGGAAGCGGTTGGGCTGGCTCATCACCGCGATGTAAATGCCTGGATCAGACAGTTCCTTGATGTCTTCCACCGGCAGGAAAGTGACATTGCGCTTGTTGGCCTGCTGCTCGGTCAGGAAGCGACCGGCGAAAACGCTTTCGGTCAGTTTGTGCAGATTATCCAGCGTCCAGTTGTTGATCGCGCCCTTGAGATCGGTGGCGCGCCAGTCGTAATGATAACCTTCGTCATCATCGGCCTCACGCTGGACGCGCGGGCCGCTGATTACCCGGTCGAGAAAGCGCGGTAATTGATCGGGCTTTACACGCAGGAATTGAACATCAACTTCAGGCACATTGACGGTGACAACCGGCAGGCCGCCGTTCTGCCGGGTCGGCAATACCATGCCGCGGCTGGCGAAGTAATAGGTCGGCGCGACGACGGGAGTGACAACCGCATAGCGGCTTTCCTCGCTGCTTTCCTCGCTCAGCGTTTTACCGGCGGCTGATGGCAGACCGGCGGCGACGCGGACGACGTAGCGGGTGTGCGGCTTGATGTGCGGGAAGTACAGCAGTCGCGGATTATCGCCTACGACCCATGCGCCCTTGACCAGTACGCCGCCGTCAATGGCGGTGTCTTCGGGGGCGCTGCTGGCCTGCGGCACGGTGTTGTCGGAGCGACCGCTGTAGTAGTCCTCGTCCTCATCGTCCGCTTGGCTGCGCGGCCTGGGATCATTGGGGCGAGCGGGCATCTCGAAGACCTGGATCAGATCGTCGTAAGTCCTGCCTCTATCCAGAGGATGCGTAAAACTCAAGGCCAGAGCAGGCGAGCCGTCAAATTCACGGTTGCCGAAATCGGCAATCTGGAAAGGCCCGACTGCGCTTCCGATGTCATCCGGCTGGATAACCCGAAAAGACGGGGCGGCGCTTACGGTCGCGTCGTCCTGCTGTAATGATCTGGCGATATAAAGACCCGATGCCGCAACAATGGCGACGGCGGCGACGATGAACAGCAACATGACTGTTCCAAAACCCTGACGTGAAAACGAGCGCGACATTGACTTCTCCTCAAGGCGGACGCCGACGGGCGGCGGGCAAAAAAGTGAAACGCGGATTATCACACAGATGTGGCTGTCCTGTGATGTTTCATCAAGTCAGAGGAGTGAGCCTGCGAACCAGGCAGGACGGGGTTTTCCGCCCACAGAAGCAGACGAAAACGCGAAACTTTCTTGTGCCTTTTGCCGATGGATTTCCCTGATCGTGAACACGTATCGAGCGCAATCCTGGAGCGTTTTTGATTTAATCCTGTACAGCAGATATAGATTTTTGCTGGATTCCCGCCTACGCGCCACACCCTTTTATAAAGGGGGCTAACCCCAATGCCGCATTACCGCCCAACGCCGCGTCGTCGCCGTAGGGGCAGACCCATGTGTCTGCCCATAGCGCGAACACGCCCCAACATCGGGCGAACACGCAGGTTAGCCCCTACAACACCCCTTGTCCGCTTGCGGGCTTGCAAGCCCCCGTCCCTACGGGGGAACTCCTTTGGCTTCGCCGCGAGAGTAAATGACCGTTTGTCGTGTCAAACCAACCGTTTGTCAGTTTTTTCAAGGGAAAACAGTTTTGTGGACTAGCATTATCTATAACTTAAGTTATATTACTTAAGTTATAGTACTTTAGTTATAGTCGGCCTGCTGTGGTCGTCTATGGCTTTGTTGAACACAGGCGCTTCGGCGCATGGAGGAATTGTCATGAACTATCTTTTTTCCCATAGAGGAGCTTCCCGCAGAAAGCTGATCCTCTCACTGGCAGTCGCTCTTTTCCCCGGTCTGGCGTTATCCGAGTTTGATATTGCCCAGCGTCCGCTGGTGGCGGACAAGCCGATGGATCCAAATCTTGTGTATATCCACGACGATTCCGGGTCCATGGCGGATTCGTTTCTGCCGGATGGCGCGATCAGCGGCGGCGTCATGCGCGCTACGCCTTTTCTGAACGGGGCTTACTACAACCCCGATATCACCTACCAGCCGCCCGTCCGCCATGACGGAACCCGTCTTGTGCGTTTGAGGAACAGCGACCGGATCACCGATTTTCCCCGCGTCTGCGGAAATGGTTATGCGGAGGCAGTCGCAAAAGGCGGCGCATGTTCAAGCACAGCCAACTTGACCAGCACGGCGACCAGCACAGCGGTCATTCAGGGAACCGGAGCGGCTCCCACCGGCATGGCTGCTTACTGGGACTACGTGCCGGGCTACAATTCCATGCGGGATAACGTAAATTACGACCCGGACGCAAAGCCGGAAGACAGTATGCACAACTATGAATACTGGTCTTTTCGCGCTCTGCCGACCGGCAATAACGCCCTCTTTCGGCAAAACCGGGCTAACTCTGGCTATTACGCCCGCAGCCAGGCGGCAAACCAGACACTGGTCAGGAACCGCGCCTGTCCCACGATTTTCCGGGAAATCGCGGACGGCAGGGAATACTATGCCGGTCTGCCAAGCTCCAGCGGCGCATACTCCGGAACGTTGCAAAACCCGGTCTTTCAGTTGGCCGGACAAGGCCCCATCCGCAAGGGATTCGCAGGCTTTGAAGCGGCGAATGGCATCGCGCACGCGCACTGCCGCGACAGTTATCGGGTCTTTGATGTGGACGAAGCGATGGTCGGGCAGGGTTATGGCGGCACAACCGCATATCATACCGGAACTCCCTTGCCTGCCGGAGCCGCCTTCAACCTGGCGCATCCGCGAAGCAGGTTCTGCACGAATACCAGTCGCTATGCCTCCATCAGCAATTATGTTTTGCGACCCTGGGAGGAGTTTTCCACTGCCACAACCGGCACAGGGAGCGCCGTTACCTGTTACGCGGGCAGGCATGCGATTGGCGACACCACCGGACACGGTTTCTGGAGCGCGACCAAAGACCTGCCGGACGCGCCGGTTTCCCATTTTGAATACGGCGGACAGATTTACAATACGGAAGGCACCGGCGCTTCTCCCGGCTCCTGTACTACTCCTGCCTGCGCCACCAGATGCCCGAACGGCGTTTGCACCAACCTGAACGGCGCGGAGCAAGGTAGGCTTCGTCTGATCAGCAGGTTTGTGAATGATGACGGAGACGTGGTGATTGAGGAGACTCCCCGGCGGCGCACCAGTCGGGAAGAAATCCGCAATTTCATGAACTGGTACACCTACTACAGAACCCGCAGCATGATTGCGAAGGGCGGGATGACAATTGCCTTTGCCCAGCTTGTGGACTGGAATGACCCCAGCAAACCCGGCACGGTCATGAGAGGCCAGAATATCCGTCTAGGTTATGACACAATAAACTCTGGCAGTATGAACCAGACGGCCGTGACCAACCGAGGGCCGGGGCAGTCAGGCTCGAATCGGGGCGGGATCGGGGTTGTGCCTTTTCGGGATTTTCCGTCCAACGCAGTAAATCATGACGGAACGCCAAGCCCCTATGCCGGAGAGAAGTTCGTCAAACGCTTCTATGACTGGGTATTCAATTTGCCCGCTTCAGGCGGCACGCCATTGCATACGGCGCTGAATACTACTGGCGCATATTTCAGAACCAATTCCCCGTGGAAGGAATATCCGCCGATAAGCTACGCTGCGGGCGGTAATGGCGGCTCCGGCGAGATTTACGGCTGCCGTCGCTCTTTTGCAATCCTGATGACCGACGGCTATGCAAGCAGCCATACCCAATGTGTGGCTCCTTCCAATACGCCTGGCGATGTGGATTGCGCGGCAACCCTGCCGAGGATAGAGCAGCGGGACAGCAGCGGCAATCTGGCGCGAAGCTACCAGTACACGAAGCAATCTCCTTTCTGCGGCCAGTATGCAGGCAATGTAGTCTCATGCGGCCTGGCGGACAAAGCCATGTACTACTGGGCAACCGACCTTTTGCCCAATGTGTCCAACCAGTTGGCTCCCACCAAGCAGAACCCGGCCTTCTGGCAGCACATGCAGACGTTCACCATCGGTCTGGGCGTGCAGGGAAGGCTCTCGGACAGGGAGGTCAATGACTTTCTCGCCAATCCGGACAGGGTGGCGGGCAGGAATATCCTGTGGACTGCCCCGACCGGACTGGATACCGCATATGAGCAGGTTGACGACCTGATGCACGCCGGACTGAACGGGCATGGCGGCACGGTCGAGGCGGTCGACGCGGCGGAGTTCGCCGACAAGCTCTCGGCGCTCCTTACCGCTATCGCGGGCGAGGATTCTTCCAATACCGGCTACGCTGGTTCGGGCGCAAAAAGAAATCAGGAAAACACGCTGTTTACGGCGGGCTATAACCCCGCCGACTGGTCGGGCGCATTGGAGGCTTTTGAGCAGAAAGCCTGTGCAAGGGCGGATGAAAAGAACGGCAGGTGCAAACCCGGCACGATCAAGGACACGCCCGAATGGGAAGCCGGACAGAAGCTCTCCGAACGGCTTGTCGACGGAACCGGGAGAACCAGGCCGACTGAATTGGTAAACCGCAAGGTCTTTACCTGGAATGGGTCGGAGGGAGTAGCGTTTGACGCAAACATGCCCAAGTCAATCAAGGATGCCATTGACGCGCCGCTTGATCGTTCCATTGCCGATGGCATTCCATTGTGGGACGACTGTCCCATAAACCGACCCGGCGCTCCTGATGCGCGTTGTGTTTTGGGGAGAGGGTCGAACACGATTGATTACGATGTCGACCTTCTGATTGACTACCTGCGCGGCGACCGAACCTGGGAAGACCTGGGAAGCTCTGCCTTTGCCGGACAAAGCTATTTCGGATTCCGTAACCGGCGCGACGGAGGCGTTACTCGCATTCTGGGGGACATCGTGAATTCCACGCCGTATGTTAGTGGCAACAGCGCGTTCAACGACGCTGGCTATGGCAGCTTTACCTGCGGTCAGGGCGTCAAATCGCAGTACGCGAAAGACTCTGATTGCAATGGCGACGGAGGAGACGCTTTCTTCGGCGTTACCCACGTGGATAGCTACCAGGAGCGCGCCGCAGTCTTGCACGCGCGAGGTCTGGCGACAAACCCGGACATCCGCCTTGCCGGTTCAACAGTTTTTGTCGGCGCGAATGACGGCATGTTGCACGCCTTCAACGCTCTGGACGGCGAGGAATTGTTCGCCTACGTGCCTATGGGCGTACATGGCAGGCTGAAGCATCTATCCGACCCGGAGTACAACCAGAAACATCACTATCTGGTGGATGGATCGCCCTTTGTTCAGGACATTCTTCTGAACAATGAATGGCGCTCCGTGCTGGTAGGGCATACCGGACGCGGCGGGCGGAGCTTCTTCGCGCTGGATGTGGAAGACCCTGCGAATTTCTCGAAGGACAATGTGCTTTGGGAAATTACCGGCAACGATTATCCTGACCTGGGCTATCCGGTAGACGGCGAAGGTGTCATCACGCCGGTGGATGGTCTGCCCAACAAGTGGGGGGTGATATTCGGCAACGGCTATAATTCTGACAGGCACGACGCCTGCCTGTTCGTGGCGGAGCTTGACAAGAACCCGCGTGTGGAAACAATCTGTGTGGGCGAGGGCGACGCCAATCAGCCCAATGGCCTGGGCGTGCCGATCTGGGTGGATACGGATAGAAACGGCGCGGCGGACATGGCCTATGCGGGCGACGCACTTGGCAATCTCTGGAAGTTTGACCTGAGAACCATGACACTCGCCAACGGCGGACGCCCCATGCTCAGAGCCGCCGCGCCCGACGGCGGGTTGCAGCCGATTTCTGCGCCGCCGCTCCCCATTGTCCTTAAAGGCGACGGCAGCTGGGCAACCCTGCAAATCGTGCTTGGCACCGGCAAATACTTCGAGCAGGCCGACCTTGTTGATCCGGTAATCCAGTCCATCTACGGTATCCGCGACCTGAGTCCTGTGGCGTCAAGCCCCACGGCAGAGCGATCAGTTCTCATGGCGCGCGATTATGTGGCCAATCATCCGCCGGAAGACATGTTCTGCAAGAATGCGACTTGCGACCGAGCCAGGGATGAAGACAAGGAGAGATATAAAGCCTGGAAGATATTGACGGAGTCGCCTGATTCTCCCGATTATGGCGCAAGCCAGATGGGCTACGTGATTGACTTCGACGCGCCCCGGATGAAGAACTGGCGGGTTCGGGCGCAGGGAACGGTTACCAACAGAAAGCAGGGACGCACCACGCATGTGCTGATACCGACGGTTCTGCCGGAGGACGATCCCTGCTCCAGCGCCCAGAACGGCGGTCTGGCGGAGATCAATCCTGAGACCGGTGGCTGGATCAAGACCAATCTGTACAAGGAAATCCAGCGCAAGAGCAATGTCTTTATCCTTGACGGCTCATACGGGATGGAGATCAACCGGGACGGGAAGTTCGACATATCCGCAATCAAGGTTGAAGTAGCGGATCCGAACAATCCGGGAAAGACGATCATGATCACCCTGAACAGGACGGATAATGCCCGCGGGGTAACTTTGGGACGGCAGCCGCTGAATAATCCATGCGACCAACCAGTGTTGGCTTCCGGAGCGGGTCAATTCGGCTCCGGCGACCGCTGCGAAGGCAAACGCGCCGGACGCCAGTCCTGGAGACAGTTGAGGTAAGCCGATAAAAGGTAAGCCGATAAGCGGGCGGGGCGCTGCGCACCCCGCCCGCGTTGCCTGCAAATATAGCGCTATCCGCAAATCACGCGACCATAAGGGGGCTAACCACGCGCTGTAGGGGTTAAAAATTTTTAATCCCTACGCCGCAAGCGGGAGAGCAATCGTGTCAAGCTATTCCTATATTCTCCCATTTTTAATAGGTTTTATAGCAATTCACACAATTTAGGGAACATTGTCCCCGGCATACCCGGTCAGACTGTTGCTTGGCCGCTCTGGAAAGCAAAACTCCCAGAGTTCCCAGGCAAGAATGTTTTCTGAAACATCATTTTCCCTACAGTCTCTTTATTTATACGAATCACTATAACGGGAACGACCATCGTAAAAAACGCCCGCGATTTACGGGCATTTTTCCTGGAGAAGCTCTTTCTGGGGATGCCCTGCGGCTTCGTTTGTATTATAGCTCTAGCTATCGGCTGTCGCAGACGGCGGCTTTCCCAACTTTTGCTCAAGCTCCTGCCGCTTTTGCTCCTGCTCTGCCTTTTTCCTGCGGATTTCCTGCAAGGCTTCGTTCATCTTGAAGAGGACGATGAGCAGCTCGCAATACATGCGAACAGAAAGCCCGCCGATTGCAATGATGAGAACCGCAACGATAAGCCCGGCCAAGGAAGCGGCAATGCCGGAAACAAAACCAAACGCAAAACCACCGGCAGCCATTATGACCATTGTCCCAAGCGCGCCAAACGCCACGAGCAACAACAGCAGCAAATAAACCACCGTGATGACCTTCGGCGTTACCATAGTGTCGAACTTGAACAGCTCTTTCAGAATGTTATTCATGATTCAACCCTCCAAGGTGGGAAACAATATCATTATACATAATCGGCATCTTGTCCGGCGTATTTTTCCGCACGGATGTTTTTTCGCCGCTATCCGTCAAAGGCTAGCAGCATGACGGCGCGGCTTTGCGGGGAATGTTCAATTCAAAATCACAGTTGTGGCGCGACCTGCTTGGCTTTTTCCACTGCCTCATTGTGCAGCTTTCTCTCTCCTGCGGCATAGGGGTTAAAAATTTTTAACCCCTACAGCGGCGTGGTTAGCCCTCTTTTTATAGTGCGTTCCGCCAGCAGGCGCTTTGGCCATAGCTTGCCATCAGCCTTCATCTCCCCCAGCCCCAACAGCTTGCCGCCTGCGGCATAGACCCGGATTTTCGTCCCCTCCCCGGCAAGCTCGACATACACAGGGTTGCCGTGCATGAAACGCTCGCTTGCCGCCCCGTCCAGACAGACAACGGGCAGGGAAAGAAGCAGATGATCCATCGGAAGCAGCTTGTCGGTCAGGGCATGGGCATTATCCGCCACCAGAGTTTCCAATTCCGTCAGGGAATGCGCCATCGTCAGCGTCAAGTCGGCAACGGCGGTGCGGCAAAGATCGGCAAGATACGCGCCGCACCCCAGCGCCTCGCCGATGTCTTCCGCCAGAGTGCGAATATAGGTTCCCTTGCCGCAACATACTTCCAGCTCCAACCAGGGCGAATCCCCCGCCAACTCGCAGGCGAGGAGCGTCAGGCGATGAATCAGGGCTGGCCTGGCTTTTCGCTCCACTTCCACGCCCTGCCGCGCCAGTTCGTACAGCGGCCTGCCCTTTTGTTTCAAGGCGGAGTACATCGGAGGAATCTGCCTGATTTCGCCGGTAAAGGCCGCAAGCGTTTTTTCCACCAAAGCCATGTCGCATTGCGCCGGACGGATTTCACGAATTTCGCCCTCCGCATCTCCGGTCGTGGTGGTAACGCCCAGGCGCGCTTTGGCGCGATAGGTTTTGTCGGCATCCAGCAAGTCGGCGGAAAATTTGGTCGCCTCGCCGAAACAAAGCGGCAAAAGTCCGCTTGCCAATGGATCAAGCGTGCCGGTGTGTCCGGCTTTTTCCGCCTGAAAAAGCCAACGCGCCCGTTGCAACGCCGCGTTGGAAGATATGCCCTTCGGCTTGTCCAAAAGGAGCACGCCATCAATTTTGCGTTTGACGCGAGTCCCGTAATTATTTCTCCCCTCTCCCCCGCCCCCTCTCTCACAAGTAGGGGAGGGCGCGGGGGAGAGGGGAGCGATCGCGCCCGGCGCGCTTTCATCCCGCATCGTCTTCTTCCCGTTTGCGCTGCCGCTCCCACATCCGCGCATAAATGCCGCCTTTTGCCAACAGCTCGCCATGTCTTCCGCGTTCGGCGATTTTTCCATCGTCCAGTACCAGAATTTCATCCGCGTTCATCACGGTAGAGAGGCGATGCGCGATAACCAGCGTGGTGCGTCCCCGCGCAGCCGCTTCCAGTTGGGTCTGAATCGCCCATTCGGTATGCGAATCCAACGCCGAAGTCGCTTCATCAAAAATCAGGATAGACGGATTTTTCAGAAGGGCGCGGGCAATCGCAACCCGCTGCTTTTCGCCGCCGGAGAGTTTGAGGCCGCGTTCGCCTACTTTGGTATCCCACCCGTCCGGCAGACTGTCGACAAACCCGACAAGCTGCGCGGCTTCGGCTGCGGCAAGCGCCTCTTCCCGGCTGGCATCAGGATGACCATAACGGATGTTGTAATACAGGGTGTCGTTAAAGAGCACGGTATCCTGCGGCACGATGCCGATTGCGGATCGCAGGCTCTCCTGAGTGAAGGCGCGAATATCCCTGCCATTACAGGTAATCGCGCCCTCCGTAACCTCATAAAACCGGAACATGAGCCGCGCCAGAGTGGATTTGCCCGCGCCGGAAGCGCCTACCACCGCCACCGTGCGTCCGGCTGGAATGACAAAATCCACCCCGGAAAGAATGGGACGAACTTTGTCATAAGAAAAAGATACGGACTCGAAACGCACTTCCTGCGCTCCTTGAGGCAGCGGAACCGCGCCAGGAATGTCAGCTACTTCCTGATGAGTGGAGAGCAAAAGAAACATCCGCTCGATGTCGGTCATTGCCTGGCGAAGCTCACGATAGACCACGCCCAGAAAATTAAGCGGCAGGTAAAGCTGCATCAAGAACGCGTTGACCAGCACCAGATCGCCCACTGTCATATCCCCTTCAGCTACGCCTTTCGCCGTCAGCCACATCATCAGCAGCACGCAGACGGCAACGATAAATTGCTGCCCCAGGTTGAGAAAGGAGAGCGAAACCTGGCTTTTCGTCGCGGCGTCAGCCCAGTTTCCCATATGTTTGTCGTAGGCTCTGGCCTCAAACCCTTCATTGCTGAAATACTTGACAGTCTCATAATTGATCAAGCTGTCAATGGCATGAGCATTCGCGGCGGAATCAGTTTCGTTTACCCTGCGGCGAATGCCGATCCGCCAGTTGCTCACCAGAACGGTAAAGCAGCCGTAAATAAAAAGGGACGAAAAGGTGACAAGCGCGAAAACCGGCGGAAATTCCCGCCACAAAATCGCCACTACCAGCGCGATTTCCACCAGCGTCGGTAAGATGGAATAAAGGGTGTAATTGATAAGGGTTGCGATTGCATGGGTTCCACGCTCGATGTCGCGCGACATGCCGCCGGTCTGCCTCTCCAGATGAAAACGAAGGGAGAGCGCGTGCAAATGGCAAAACACCTCCAGCGCCAGCCTGCGAATGCACTGCTGGGTGACGCGAGCGAAAATTATTTCGCGCAGTTCGGTAAAAAGCGACGCGGCAAAGCGCAAAGCCCCGTACAGGCATAACAAGGCGAGCGGAAAGGCACTCGCCAGACGCGAAGGATCAAGGTCGTCCACAATCTGCCGGAACGCCAGAGGCGCGGCGACTGCCGCCAGCTTTGCGGCAATCAGGCAGAAAAGCGCGAGCAGCACCCGCGCCCGGTATTGCCACAGATAAGGCCAGAGCAACCGCAAGGTCGGCGCGACCCTGGATGGCGGAATGGGAGTGGAGAGGTTAGAGGAAGTCCACATGGGAAAAGGTCAAGTTTGTTTAGAGATGTTTTGATTGACAGCAATTTCCGTAAATAACGGTACTTTCCGTAGGGTGTGCAGGAGAGGGCGAGTCTTGTTCCCACACCCAATCAATAGTCATTCCCGCGAAGGCGGGAATCCAGAAATGCCTTTCCGTTCCGATGGAGTGTCCGCATGGGAATATTGCTCCTGTCTTGTTCTGGAAGCATATCATTGTTGCCGATGCCGTACTGGATTCTCGCCTTCGCGGGAATGACGAGTAAATTGCTGCGTGGACGCCCAGGTCGCATACGCTGGAATCCAGAATGTATCCAGCCGAAACCGCTCTTAATCCTGAACGAACAGGGATAAAGGTTCACCGCTGTTCCGCCTGATCCAGCGTTTTCAAGAAGCGTTCCGCGTTCTGGAAGCCGACGATACGCACTCCGGCAATTTCCTGTCCCGCCGCGTCAAAGAACACTATGCCGGGCGGGCCGAATAACTGAAAGCGTCGCAGCAATTCACGGTCGTCTTCCGTGGTGGCGGTTACATCCGCCCGCAACAAAACGTAAGAGGCAAGGCGGGCGCGAACCGCAGGGTCGGAAAATGTCAATCGCTCCATCTTCTTGCAGTCTACGCACCAATCGGCGTAGAAAGCCAGCATCAGAGGTCGTCCGGCAGAATCATTGAGCCGCGCTTCAAGCTCGGCAAGGCTTGCCGCTTTCTCGAAAGATAGCTCGTTAACATACCTGTCTCCTTGTTTCGCGCCGCCCGCAAAATTCAAATTGGCTAGCGGCTGCAAGGGATCGCGTCCGCCGGAGAATGCGCCTGCAAAAAGCATCACGCCCCAGACCAGGAAGAGGAGCGCCAACAATTTACGCAGATACGCGCCGGTCTTCGCGTTCTCCGGCAGCGGCTCAAATATGCGTAAAAACACCGCAGCGCCCATCAGTACCACGCCATAGCCAATCAGCACGAGAAAAGCAGGGATAACCGGGGTGATGATCCAGACAGCGGTTGCCAGAAGCAAAAAGCCAAAGCCTTTTTTCACAGCGCCCATCCAGGCTCCGGCCTTGGGCAAAAGCGCGCCTGCGGAAACGCCAAGGATCAGCAGAGGAACTCCCATGCCCAACGCCATGACGAATAGCGCAACTCCGCCCAGAATGGCGTCGCCCGTCTGTCCGATATATAGCAACGCTCCCGCCAACGGCGCGGCGACGCAGGGACCTATTATCAGGGCGGAGATCGCGCCCATCAGAAAGACCGCAGGCAAATACCCGCCCTTGAAGCGTCGGGAATGACGCGCAAAGAAGCCTTGCAAGGCAGTCGGCAGTTGCAGGTGATAGGCGCCAAGCATGGCAAGCGCCAGCGTGACAAAAATCAGGGCGAAGAAAGACAATACCCAGGCATTTTGCAGGTAGCCGGAAAGGAGCACGCCGGAAAATCCCGCCGCCACTCCGGCTGCGGCGTAGACCAGCGCCATGCCCAGCACATAGGCAAGCGAGAGTGAGAAAGAACGTAGCTTGCCGGGAGTCTCTTTCTGCCCCGCGATGATGCCGGAGAGAATGGGAAACATGGGGTACATGCAAGGCGTAAGCGACAGCCCCAACCCCGCCAGAAAGAAAACAGCCAGCTTGCCCCACAGGCCGGATTGGGCAAGCAGTTGGGCAAAGAAGCCGCTTTCATCCGATGTTTCGTTCGCATTCTTGATTCTCAGGCAGGACGCAGCTTCTGTCTCGGCAGGAAGCTCCGCGTTCAGGATTTGGATTTGCGGCACGTAGCAAAGCCCCGCTTCCGCGCAGCCCTGCGAAGTCACTTCCAGAGGAAATTGCAGCCTGCCGGAAAAATTGCGCTCAACAGGCAAGACAATGGCGACAGAATCATAAAAAACTTCCATCACCTGGTCAAAGAACACATCCTCTACCAGCTTCCCCTTCGGAAAGCGCGGGGCGAGAAGGGCTTGCGATTCGCTTTTGAAGCGAAAGTTATCCCGATACAGGTAATAGCCGGGCGCAATGGCAAAGCGCACTTCCAGGGTATCGGAATCCAGAGAGCACACCGAGGGCTGAAAGGCAATCCCTGGATCAAGAAATTCCTCCGCCCAAACCGGCAGAATCATCCCTACTATCCAGAACAGCGCCCACAGCCATTTTTTCAGAAGCATGGCGCATCTTCCCCGCTGTCTTCCTTCCCGCCGCACATGGCTTCCACCCAATCCAGATAAGGCTGCAACCCTCTTGCCAGCGGCAAGGCAATAATTTCCGGCAATTCATAGGGGTGATTGGCGCGAATGAAGGCTTCCAGCGCCTGATAGCGCGTCTGGTCGGTTTTGATGAACATGGGAATTTCTTCCGCGTGTTCCACCTCGCCCTTCCAGCGATACACGGATTGGCAAGGCGAGAGCATGTTTACGCAGGCGGCAAGGCGGTTTTCCACCAGCGCCGCCGCCAGATTTTCGGCGTTTTCCCGATCGGGCACGTTAACAAGAACGAACAGGATTTCATGTGGTTCAGCCATGACTACACCTATTTATAGTTGTTTCTGCAAAACGAGGATGAGCATGGATTTACCAGTCGAAGCCCGGTGTTTCCACAGGCGGAGGCGGCGCGGGAATCCATGCACCGGACGCGCCCCAGGCCGCCAATCCGGCAAACAGCAATGCTGCCAGAAGCGGCGCGTATCCGCCGCCCTTGTAGCCCTTGTCCGCGTCTTTTGCCGACACTTCCTTCTTGCCGGTCAGCATGGGAATGACCAGATTGTCCTTTTTCACCAGTTTGTAGAACACGATGGAAGCGACATGCAGGCCGATGAACGCGGCCAGGCCATAGTAGGCAAGCTCTTTATGCAGCCCGGTCAGCCAAAGGGCGACATCTCTGTCGACCAGCTTGTAGAGCGGGCCGTAGAAACTTATCTCATCATTGCTCACCAGACCGGATAACGTCTGCGCCAGAGTCAACAGCAACAGGGCGAATACGGAAAAAGCGCCCAACGGGTTATGTCCAAGGCCATGCCATTTGCCTTGCAGGTAAGCCATGACCGAAGAGGGCGTGGGGAAAAACTGGAGAAAACGGGCATAGGTCGAGCCGATCACTCCCCAAACCAGCCGGAAAGCAAGCAGGCTTGCTACGAAAATGCCGAGCCTGCCGTGCCATATTATCGCGTTGCCGCCTTCGATGCCGGTCACGAACAGGAGCGCGATGGCAAGCACAAGCAGCCAATGAAACAAACGGGTCGGAAGATCCCAAAGTTTGATTTTTTGCATGTTACGTTCCTTTATACTGATTCAGAGCGGTTTGAGCGAACACACTTTTTCTCCAAGGGTAACTCACGCCTCTCAAACGCAAGCCCCGTCGGCAGAGCGGGTTGGGTCATGGGGAGCGGGCGGCTTTACGAACTGCTCGCGGGAAACGCCCAGCCACATCACGATCGGGGATGCGACAAGCATTGACGAGTAGATATTGAAGCAAATGCCGAGCGTAAGCGCGAGCGCGAAATATCGCAGGGCTTCGCCGCCGAAAAACAGGATGGACAAAACCACCATCTGGGTCGAGCCGTGTGTGATCATGGTGCGGGAGATGGTGCGGGTAATGGCGTGGTCAAGAACCTGCTGGGTAGTCATGCCGCGCGCCTTTCGGAAAGTTTCCCGCACCCTGTCGAAGATAATCACCGCTTCATTGACCGAGTAACCCATGATGGCAAGAAACGCGGCGAGAACAGACAGGGAAAACTCCCATTGGAAAAAGGCGAAAAAACCCAAGACGATAACGAGATCGTGGATGTTGGAAAGAATTGCGGCGAAGCCAAAGCGCCATTCAAAGCGAAACGCCAGATAAACCAATATGCCGATAGTGACCATTAGTAGAGCCAACGCGCCTTGCTCAGCCAATTCCTGACTGACCTGCCCGCCCACGAACTCAACCCGGCGCAGTTGTTCCTGGCTGATATTCAGAGCAGACATTATCGCTTCGCTCTGGCGCGCCATGTTTTGGTCGGAGACAGCGTCGTCTTCCGCCATGTCTTTCAAGGGCAGACGAATCAGCACATCTTCCGTCGAGCCGAAGTGCTGCACGACAAACTCGGTATAGCCCGCAGACGCCAGGGCTGTTCGCATGGCGCCGATATCCGCCGCCTGCTCATAACGAACCTCAATCAATGTGCCGCCGGTAAACTCCATGGAAAAATTAAGGCCGCGAGTCGCAATGAAGAATATCGCCGCGACAAAGGCGACAACGGAGATGATATTGAATGCCAGCGCATGGCGCATGAATGGAATATCATTTTTGAATCGGAAAAATTCCATCTTGAACGCTCCTGTTATTTCTTTTCGGCAGCCGCTTCCGGCTTCCATATCTGCCCGATTGAAATACTGGCAAGTTTATTTCTGCGCCCGTAGATAAGCTCTACCAGCACACGGGAAACCATTACGGCGGAGAAGACGGAGGTCAGGATGCCAAGGCAAAGCACCACCGCGAAGCCGCGTACCGGACCGGAGCCGAAGATAAGGAGCGACAGCCCCGCGATAAAGGTTGTGATATTGGCATCGAGAATCGTATCGAAAGCCCGCTCATAACCTGCGACAATCGCCGCATACGGCGGCAGGCCGGCGCGCAGTTCTTCCCGGATGCGTTCGTTGATGAGCACGTTGGCGTCAATCGCCATTCCCAGAGTCAGCGCAATCGCCGCAATGCCGGGAAGGGTCAGGGTTGCCTGCAACATGGAAAGGAGGGCTACCAGAAAGAGGAGATTGGCGGCAAGCGCAGTTGAGGAAATGACACCGAACAGCATGTAATAGACGCTCATGAAGACCACGATGGCGACAAAGCCCCAAAGGGTCGCGTTGTAACCCTGTTTGATATTTTCCGCTCCCATGGACGGGCCGACCGTTCGTTCCTCGACGATTTCCATCGGAGCCGCCAGTGATCCGGCGCGAAGCAGGAGGGCAATGTCGCTGGCCTCGGAGCTTGTCATCCGGCCTGAAATTTGCACCCGCCCGCCGCCGATTTCAGTTTTGATCACCGGCGCGGTCACGACTTCGCCCCTGCCTTTTTCAAACAGCAGGATTGCCATGCGCTTGCCGATGTTTTCCCTGCTCACATCGCGGAAAATGCGAGAGCCGGTTGGATTGAAGGTCAGATGCACGGCTGGCTGCCCATTCTCATCAAATCCCGGTCGCGCATCGGTCAAATGTTCTCCGGTAAGAACCACCTGCCGTTTTAGCAGAATCGGGATTTCGTCGCCGTCGCGGACACGCTCGAAAAACAGTTCTGTCTCAAAGGGAGCAATGCCGGTGGTAAGCGCGTTATCCAGCATACCCGGCGTGTCTTCTACCATCCGCACTTCCAGAGTCGCGGTGCGTCCCAGAATATCCTTTGCTCTGGCCGGATCCTGGACGCCGGGCAACTGCACCACGATACGGCTTGCGCCCTGCTGCGCGATGACCGGCTCGGCAACGCCCAATTCATTGACCCGTCTGTCCAGGGTGTTGATGTTCTGTTGCAGCGCATATTTGGCAAGGTCGGCAACCGCCTCGGGGCGCAGACTGGCAACTAGATCATCCTCAGTCACAGTAAGGGCAAGGTCGGGGATTTCCCTGTTTATCAAGGCGCTCGCCTGTTGTCGGGTATCATCATCCCGAAAGGCAATGACGATTGTCTTGTCTGTCCGGTTGATGCCAGAGTGCCGGATGTTGCGGTCGCGCAGCATCACACGAAGCTCGGTGGCAATAGAATCCAGCCGTTGCAGTTCCGCGCCCTGCATGTCAACCTGCATGAGAAAGTGTACCCCGCCCTGCAAATCCAGACCCAGATACATGGGAAGCGCGCCCATGTTGGTAAGCCAGGCAGGCGAGGCGGAGAGGAGATTCAGAGCCACCACGTAATCCGGGTTTTCAGCATCAGGGTTCAGCGCCTTCTCCAGCGCCGAACGAGCCAGCATTTGCCGATCGACGCTGGCAAAACTCACCCTGATGCCGTTAGGATCAGCGAAAATGTTGTTGAACTCGATTCCGGCATCTTGCAGGATGGATTCGATTCTCGGCACGGTAGAGGCGTCAACCTTGAGCGTCGCCCGGTTGGGCGAGATTTGCACGGCCTGATCCTTGCCGAAAAAGTTGGGCAAGGTATAGAAAAACCCGACAATCAACGCCAGGGCAACTATTATGTGTTTCCAGAGAGGGTAGCGATTCATGAACGACCTACAGAGGGGAAGTAGCGGTAAAACTGCCCGGTCAATGGGCGGCAATGCTCAAAGGGCGGCTTTCAACGTTCCTTTCGGCAGCACCAGCACGACCGACTCGCGCTGCACGAGCGTTTCCGTGCCGGGCGTCAGTTCCAGAGAGACGTAGGCTTCGCCGACTTTGGTTATCCGTCCGGCGATACCGCCCTGGGTGACAACTTCGTCGCCTTTTTGCAGGCTTCCTACCAGTTGTTTGTGCTCTTTCGCCCGTTTCATCTGGGGGCGGAGCATCAGAAACCAGACGACGGCGACAAACAGGATCAGGGGCAAAAAGCCCATGAACCCCGGCTGCTGGGCTGCTGCTGCGGCTTCCTCTGCATAGGCAAGACTGATCATGGGATACCTTTCGGAAAAAATTTTGGAAAAACGCACATTCTACCATCTTACGCTTGTTCCAAAACGTATTTGGCGAGTTTGGAAAAACAATTGCCGCCTGCAAAACCTCATATAAATGAGAAAGGGGGCAAGACATAGCGGGGTTGTCTCCCCTCTCCCGCTTGCGGGAGAGGGTGGCGCGCAGTGCCGGGAGAGGGCACGGCGTTTGCTTACGCTCGTTCCTTCAATTCTTTCCATCAATGGCTATGCTACGTTCCCCTAATAGTTATAGTGCTTTTCGTGAATAATTATACTTTTCCTCAAGCGATCAGGAGAGTGAGAGCCTTGCTCCCACTTCCAATCATTCGTCATTCCCGCGAAGGCGGGAATCCAGCGCTGCATCAAAATTTGTAACTGATGTCCAGTATGACGAGAAGCGGAAATGCTGCTCCTATTGCGGTATGGGAATGTCGTTCCTGTTCTGGAAAACTATCGCAACTTTCAGCGCCGTACTGGATTCCCGCCTTCGCGGGAATGACGAGTGGATTATAGTCGGTGCGAAAAAATAACTGCACCTGATAGGCGTTTTATTTGCGAAAAGCATTATAAACTCATCCCAACCTATACCTCTGCTACCCTCTCCCCCGGCCCCTATCCCGCAAGCGGGAGAGGGGAGACAACCATTTTGCACCTGCCGTTGCTCCATTTCCCACTCGCGGCGTAGCCACAAGCCGCCGGGTTCTCCTCTACCCCGCCCCCAATTGCAGTCTGCAAGAATCCGCTAGTTTGAATGCGCCAGCGTTTACAATCTCCGTTATAAATTTTTTTTGCTGAAACTTTCCATGCTGCCGGACTTCGTTATCCCCAAGGCCAGCCTTGCCGCCCGCAACACGCTGGGGCTTCCTGCCCGCGCTGAATTCTTCGCCAGCATCGAGACGCGCGAGCAATTGGCGATGCTCGCGCATCATCCCGATCTTTTCCGGTTGCGTTATTTCATTCTGGGCGAAGGCTCCAATCTGGTGTTGACCGGCGATTTTCCCGGCCTCGTCCTGAAAATGGAACTGAAAGGACGGGAACTCGCAGGCGAAGACGGCGATTATTACTACGTCGCCGCTGCCGCCGGTGAAAACTGGCACGAGTTCACCCAATGGACGTTGGAGAACGGTTATCCGGGATTGGAGAATCTTTCTCTCATTCCCGGCACGGTCGGCGCCGCGCCTGTGCAAAACATCGGCGCTTATGGCGTGGAAGCGGGAGATTTTTTGTATGAACTGGAAGCCTTCGATTGCGTGAGCGGCGAAATTCGCCGTTTCTCCGCCGCCGATTGCAGATTTGCCTATCGTACCAGCATTTTCAAACAGGAAGGCTGGCATCTTTCCGGTCGTTTCGCCATTCTTCGCGTTGTCTTTCGTCTGCCAAAAAAATGGCAACCGAGCACAGGGTACGGGGATATAGAGGCGCGTCTGGAAAGAGAGGGCATCAGCATTCCCGCGCCGCGCCAGATTGCTGAAACGGTGATGGCTATCAGGCGGGAGAAATTGCCAGACCCGGTAACACTCCCCAACGCGGGCAGTTTTTTTCAGAATCCGGTAGTAGCCGCGAACCTTGCCGCCGCGCTTACCGGCGCGTATCCTGATTTGCCCGCCTATCCGCAGGCTAATGGCAATGTCAAACTATCCGCCGGTTGGCTGATTGAAAAAGCAGGCTGGAAAGGGCGCAATCTGGGGAGTGTGGGAATGCACGAGGCGCAGGCATTGGTTCTGGTCAATCGGGGCGGCGCTCGCTTTGCCGATGTGCAAAATCTTGCCCGCGCCGTCCGGGAAGCCGTCTTCGCCCGCTTCGGCATTCATCTGGAAACCGAGCCGGTTTTTTTGTGATACAGGCGCGGCTTGTCATGTATATGGAAACGCTGATTTATTCACCTTGTCAAAAAACTACCCCTTACAAAACAATGAGTTCGGTTGGTCGGTGGCTTGGTTTTCTGAATAAATCAGCGTTTCCATATAGTAGCTATCGTAGATAAAGGGACATCGAGTGTGTAGATGGTACTTTTTTTCGTTGCTGAACGCATGTTCAGCGTCCTCCAGAAATCCGCATAGCCGCGTCACTGCTACAATCAAGAAAACCTTCCATGGCGCTATGTAGCTCTGAGAGCTTATCATACGGCAGATTGAGATAGCGCGCGGCGCTCTCGAATCCCGACGCGCCAGATTGCAACAATTGATCCATGGTGTAATTCATGTCAAATCTCCTTGTTTGTCAAGTGTGTCAAGCGAAAACGAATATCAAGGCAAATAACTACTATTGCCGCAGGCAATAGCAATACAATACCAGCCGAGCCAAGTAAACCAAATAGCAGCTTATTCCGATAAGGTAGACTTGATATTAAACTGCTCGTAGGTGTCAAAAATTCACTAGGATTTATCCATATCAGCAATGGCCATGCCAAAATGAAAACCCCTGCAACCAGAATAAAATTTTTTTCTACCTGTTCTTTCCTCCAACGTAAAAAACCTTTATATCCAGACGACATTGCAACAATCAGGATGTAAAGAAACGAGAGCATGAAAAAGAACGGTGCCAACTTAAAAAAAACATATACGCTTACCGGAAATGACGTATGCTGCATTATCATTAGAACGGTTGCCGAGATATTTGCTTCATCCGGCAAGGTTACGCCCATGCTTATCCAAACTGAATCAGGGACAAGAAAAACCAAAAAATATAACGCAAAAATCGCAGCGAGCACATAACCGCGAGCCTTTGCGGCAGGGTCGCTATTAGCACTAAACCTCTGAAATTCTTCTAAATTTTCCTTTATTTGTTTAAAGGTTTCACCCATGTCAAAATCTCCTTCCAAAAAATTACGGTCAGTATACCGCATCATGCCGCTTCCTGCAACCACATTTCATTCGCAGCTTCCCACGAACTTGTGTAAGGTCTTGCGGCGGAAATCCAGCCAATGGTTATGGCTTCCGCCCGGAGCATGTATTCAGCGCGATCCATCATCCCCGCATCCGCCAGCGTCTTCAAATTATGCGCCAAATGCGGAGAGAGTTCAGCCGCCTCCCGCAAATCCCGTAAATTGCCGGAACCCTGAATTGACCTCCAAAATTACAGTTGAGAAAAAATTGCAACAACAGCTATGACACCATGCAGAAGCCAAAGTGACGTGGACTCAGCAAGAGCTCTTCGATTGAGTATTGCAATATCATTATCTCTATTCAACTTTTCAAAACCCGCAATTTTGTCCCGTTGAACATTTGCAAATCCAATAGGCAATAGATGTGGGAACGCACATGCCATTGCGAGTTTAGGGATGCTGTTAAGAGAAAACATGACAACAAGATGAACAGAAAACAAACCCAATATGAACCAGACAAAAAACGCTGCGCTCACCACGCGCGCAATCCATCTGGAGATGATAAGTCTCGGTTTGTACTTCAAGGCTTTAGCCAAAACCTCTTGCTCTTCTTCCGGTGTTAGCGGGGCAAGCAGGGCTGGCCTATGTTCCCATGGAGAACGGCTCATGAAATTTCCTTTCCAAAAATTCGAACAGTATACCGCATCATGCCGATTCCTGCAACCAAATTTCATTCGCGGCTTCCCACGAACTTGTGTAAGACCAGGCGGCGGAAATCCAGCCAAGGGTTATGGCTTCCGCCCGGAGCATATATTCATCGCATGATCTTGGATAAAAACCAATTTTTTCCACTCCTCCATTGGGATCGGTCAATATCAAAAAAGCATGTCCATGCCAAGCTGACGGACGAACCGCAATCGAAACGGTGTAATTACAATTTTCCATTTTTTTCTCCATGAGGTTGTTTAACGTTGAAGACCTTTGTTTGTCAAAACAAAAACCACTTTTCCTTCATCATCAATAAAGGCAACCTGTGCACCTTTGCTAGATTTTGGCATTTCTAGAAGTGAAAGCAGTAACAACATACATTCGTCTCTATCCATAAAATTGATGTGTGTTCTGTACTCAGAAAGCCAATAATCCAAATCGGCATAGAACTCCCATACACGTAGATGGTTAACTGCTCTCTCTTTATAAGGTATATGACAACCATTTTCACTCATAGCCTGTTTTGTTTCTATCCCAAAAAGGTCATTAGAATAACGCATTGAAATAAATATTGTGCCAATAACAATTACAACATAGATAGGAATCAAGCACACTATTCCTGCTAAAAACCTTTCAGCAGTTTTACAATACGATTCAAACCTAGGAGAAAGTCGACGCTTTTCATTGATTTTTTTTCTGAAAAGAACGCATAAAATAATTATGGTAATTCCTGCAATCAGCATGATGTTAGCGATTGACATTTCAATTCCTCCTAATGCTAATGTTGTTGGGTTTTCTTCCTGAAAGGCATTTTAAATCCGTGCGGTTTCTTGATACACCAAGGTGTATTCCTAGCATAATCGAACCCCAAGTCGTGAGCGCCCAAACAACATTCCAGAATATAGAGTACTCTAGCCCAAAGAAAACTCCGGATATAACGGCGATACCTGAAAGAATAAGGCCAAATTTATACTCCGAATGTCTAGCAATTCGAGCGCAAAGATAACCGCCAAGAACAGATAACAAGCACCCAATGAGTGTTGTTGCCGCTATCATCCATGGATTTGATAGTGCTTCTATGACTTCATTTTTTGGAGTCTCTTGTACTAATATAACAATTCCGTAAACAATCCCCAGCAGGGTGCCGACAAGGATGCTGCAGCCAACACTAACCAGTAGACCGACAGTCACGGCCTTGATGCCAGAACCATTTGCCACGTCAATGTCCTCAACTGTGGTCGAAGGCGGTCTGATTGAGTCATCCATGTCAAAATTTCCTTCCAAAAAAATTCCGGTCAGTATACCGCATCATGCCGCTTCCTGCAACCAAAAAGAGATAACGTATCGTTTGTAACATCAACAGCCCACAAAACGATTTCAGCTTTATCCGCAGACATGAACATGATTGACCTCCAAAATTACAGTTGAGAAAAAATTGCAACAACACCTACGACACCATGCAGAAGCCAAAGTGACATGGACTCAGCAAGAACTCTTCGATTGAGTATTGCAATATCATTGTCTCTATTCAACCTTTCAAAACCCGCAATTTTGTCCCGTTGAACATTTGCAAACCCAATCGACAAAAAGTGCGGTAACGCACATGCCATTGCGAGTTTAGGGATGCTGTTAAGAGAAAACATGACAACAAGATGAACAGAAAACAAACCCAATATGAACCAGACAAAAAACGCTGCGCTCGCCACGCGCGCAATCCATCTGGAGATGATAAGTCTCGGTTTGTACTTCAAGGCTTTAGCCAAAACCTCTTGCTCTTCTTCCGGTGTTAGCGGGGCAAGCAGGGCTGGC
>Ga0099364_10000298_pt1 | contig 83456 bp, 66 predicted proteins | sample TergutTh196P3_FD_73070 | JGI IMG/M metagenome (GOLD analysis project Ga0099364, IMG submission 73070) | Microcerotermes parvus P3 segment gut microbial communities from Pointe-Noire, Republic of the Congo - Th196 P3 | ecosystem: Host-associated > Arthropoda: Insects > Digestive system > Gut ...
GCGGTAACGAAACTATTTTGCGAAAGTGCTGCCGAACATCATATCCCGGTTGAGTTTTTTGATAGTGGCAAAACATTCATAACATTTTTTGAGCACAAGATTAAGAACTTTCTTGCTATGCTACACGAATGGAAAGCACGTGGTATTGAATATGTGTTTTCGCTGGACTCTCGTGACATTGTGTTTCGGCATCCTGTAGATATTATCCTTGGCAAGTTCAACGCGATGTATGATGGCCGGGTAATCATTTCCAAAGATATGTCCGGTGTTGCCCATCCCTTATTCTCACACTGGCTGCCCGGACATTTACAGCATATCATTGGCAAAGATTACGAAATCAACTCGGACGTCATTGCTGGCCATGTTGATGACTTAATCAAAGTCTATACCAACATCATTACACATCCAGAATGGTATCAAATTGATGCGAACAAAACCTTGAGTACCTTTATCACAGATTTCCCGGTCTATCCAAAGTTGTGTGAATCACCATACAAGTTGAATTCAGTCTGCGCCGCATCTATCTTGCATGCTTCTCGTCCGGCAACACGAGAACAATGGGAAAAGATGTGTCGCAAAAAATGGTGGGAAGAGGATGAGAAAAACCGCGAACACATACCCATTCAAATACCGGCATTGGAAATCAACGTGGCCTATGATTGCAACTTGAAGTGTGAATACTGTGCCCATCTTGGCCGATACATTAAAGGTGTTGTTCCCATCGAGGAAGTTGAAAAATGGATTACATCGTGGAAGGATAAATTGTTGCCGTGCATCGTTCGGATTTTAGGCGCGAACCATGTTTGCATAAAGATTTGGCCCGTATTGTCTATGCCGTTCATGCTGCTTGGCCGGAGGCGAAGCGGTGTATTGTTACAAACGGCTTGATTGAAAGACAAGAGCAATCGTTCATACAAGCGGTACGAGATACTAGAACGCGTATTTGGGTATTGGTACACCACGACAAACCCAAGATGCTCGAAATCATTGATGCAAACATTGCCAAGTGGCAAAATGCTGGCCTGCGAGTAGAACGAAAACTATTTACTACTTTTTGGCAAAAGATTTATTGTCTTGATGGTGCAAGGCCGGTGCTGTTCAATTCTCACCCGAAAGCCGCATATGACCGATGTAAAACACAACGAAATTGTATGACGCTCTTGGACAACCATTTGTACATGTGTCCGCAGGCGGCATTGTTTCAGCATGCCTATAACAATGGATATATCGGCGAGGAATGGAAATTGGCAGCGGATTACAAGCCGTTACCATCGACGGCAACTTGGCGTGAAGTAGCGGACTTTGTAAACAACAAGTACGAGCAAGCGATATGTGGTATGTGTCCCAGTCGGTGGATCAAAGCAACTCCATCAGAAAAGGCGAATATACAAGGACTAAAAGACAAGAAATTATTAGCTATTTTGCAATAGAACAATCATAGTACCATGAACATAGAACATAAAATATACGTGTCCGGCCATACGGGTTTAGTGGGTTCGGCAATTCTCCGAGCACTTCGTGAGCAAGGTTACAATAACCTTTTCCTGCGTACGCGAACAGAATTAGATTTGAGCAATCAAGATACCGTCAATAGATTTTTTGCTGACGAAAGGCCGCAATATGTCTTTCATTGTGCGGCAAAAGTCGGCGGCATACTAGAGAATCAAAATAACCAAGCAGATTTTCTCTATGACAACATGATGATTTCTGGCAATGTTCTCAAAGCCGCACATGAAAGTGGCGTAAAAGGAGTGCTCAACATGGGGAGTGCGTGTGTGTACCCAAAATATACAGAAAATCCAATCCGCGAATCAGCATTGCTCACCGATTCGCTAGAATGCACAAACGAAGGGTATGCCATCGCAAAAATAGCGGCACTCAAATTATGCGAACATCTAAACAAGTGCTTGCAAACAAAATATCTGACCGTGATGCCGACGAATTTGTATGGCATCGGCGACAAGAGCACCCATGTGATCCCTGATTTGATGCGGAAGTTTCACGATGCAAAAGTCAACAAGAAAAAAGCAGTGAGACTCTATGGTGATGGAACACCGCTTCGCGAATTTCTACATGTCGATGATTGTGCCACTGCTTGCATCAAAATGATGGAAAACATTGATGCCATCCATTTTTTGTGTAGTAGTTCCTGGATTAACATTGGTTCCGGCGAGGAAGTCTCAATCCGATACTTGGTTAATACGATTGCAAGGATGGTTGATTATACAGATTTAATCTCTTGGGATAGGCATTATCCTAACGGCGTCAGGCGACGACTCTTAGATTGTTCCCGTCTGCACATTTGCATCGATTGGAAACCTCGATATAATTTAGAAAGTGGACTAGAAGAAACATACAAATCCTTTTGCCAATGTCAGTGACAAAACTACCCCAAAAAGAAATCCGCGTTGTGTGGACATGTAACACCTATGGCTTTATGGATTTCGTGCGGGGCTATATTTGTGTGGATCAGATATTTGGTCAAGAGTGCAAGATTACGCCAGTCATTGATCCTTTACACCATTTGTCAAAAGTGTTCCCTTGGGCAAACTCACATTTGTATGATGAACGACGCGATATAAGAAGCGAAGAGTATTTTGCAAACCAATGGCAGCAACACTACTTTCCACAATCGCAGTTTCAAACGTTGGTAGAAGAAGCATGGTTAACAGATAAGGAAGTATTGTATGCAGATTATGCCAATGGCCCATTATATCCGATTAAATCAGGTTACGAATGGCTACTATTACCAAGCGAAGAATATAATGTACTGGCACAAGAAAAGGCACATGGAGTGATAAGAGGCGAATATTTTTGTTTGCATGTGCGTACCGGTGATAGTGACTATGTTCATGATGTTGACCGATATGTTGATACAATCAAGGAAATGGTGAAAGAGTATCGGCAAATCGTAGTGGTCTGTGATAATCAGATGCTAAAAAATGCTTTGCCCCAGGACATTTTGCAATCACCGGCCAGCCCAAAACATTCAAAAGAAATGCCAAAAGAGGGCATTGTAGATTGGCTTGTTGACTTGAAGTTAATCTGTGGTGCTAAAGAAATTATCAGTATTTGCGATTTTCCTTGGGGTTCTACGGGCTTTTCCAAATTGCCTGCTGAAATTCACGGGATCCCATACAGAAACATTCAACCATATCGCCCTCATCCTTTATTACACAAATGTTAACACTAGGAAATGAAAGAATACTGGAAGTGCCAGTAGTTTTTAGTTGTAATCTGAACTGCAACTATTGCGCACACCTGTCGCAATATATGGGCCATGTGCCGCCAGTATTATTAGATGCTCTTGAACAACAATTCAGGAATTGGGCACCGCGACTTGCACCAAGATGTATCCGCATTATTGGCGGTGAACCATTGCTGCACCCTAATATCGAGCAGGTGATCGAACTTTTTGCAAAGTATTGGGGAGCGGAAGTGTCGCCTTTGAACAATATCGAACTTGTTACAAATGGAATGGCATTAAACAAGATGTCGGCACGGTTCTATAATCTGCTTGAAAAACATAATATCCTGTTGAGAGTAACATTGCATCATGCCAATTTCCATGACAAATTACATACATTTTTGGATGGGGCAAAAAGTCGCAAGCATGTTTCCGATTATACAGAAACAAGTTTCATTCAGTATTATCACCTTGAAAATGGAAAGCCACATTTGTTTACAAGCGATAGCAAAAAATCATTCGATTCATGCAATATCAAACGGCTATGTGGGTAGTACATCTCAAGATAAAACCGTGCCGTCGGTGTTTCCGGCGGTTAGGCGTGGTTAATCCATCTTGATTCGACTAAACCATATCTTTGCGTAAAACATCCTTGTCTTGTTTCAGAGCATCGCTGCTAGCACGAATATCGGCCAAAATTGAGGCTATAAGTTCATTATCGGAGGGACTCGGCATTTTTGATTTTGATAGACTTGAAATAATCTCGAATCAATTCGGGAGCAATTTCTTCGTAAGGAATCCATTCATCCCGTTTATATGTTTGGTGCCATGGAGCGTTGAGGCGATGCGTGATTTCGCTTAATTGCATATCTGTACAAGCCGCATAAAGTTCCCATACGTATCGAAGAATTCGAGCGACTTCATTGTCAAGTTTTGGGCGAACAATCGTTATTTCAGAAACGATTGGATTCCCCTTGAAGTGCTTGTACCCATCATACAAAGCCTTCACAACCGGCCCATATCGCCACGCATAAATCGTTTCGCTAAAAAGTGGCTGGTCAAAATAGGCATAATACCACCCGTAGGCAAAATAGACCAGTTTTTGGAGTTTCATATGCCTCGGAGGCTTATTCTCTTCCGTTGCCTGGGCCAAAAACCAGTCAGCGATGTCAAAAACCGTGATGTCAGGGGGGCTTTTCGGGGTCATGGTCGCTTTCCTTCTGTAGGTCATTATCCCATGCGGCGGGGATATTAACAAGTATGAACTTTTGGGGCAAGGGCAATTTTTCGGTGGGAACGAGGCGATACCTGCCTGAATTCTTGCTACAAAAACACTGCACTTGTACAGTAAATTCGTCGGAATCTACCATCCGAGGAGTCGCAAAATATCCAAAATTTGGCATTTTTGGCACTTTTTCGGAAAATAACTGCCAATTTTCGTTCGTTTTGGCCAAAAAGGTCGTTTTTCGGATAACGAAAACGTAAATATAGGGAAACTCTACCAATTTGGAATCGAGCTCTACCTATTTGTCCTGGCAAATGGGTAGAGTTCCGCTTTGCACCCGGCGGCACCCGGCAGGAACCCGGATTTTGTGCCAGTAAGAATAAATGTCAAATACGCCGTCCGGTTTTTGTCCGGTTCGGCAACGCAAAAAAACCGCCCGAAGGCGGCAACGTTCATTTTTCTAAAATCTAACGATTTTTGACCGTCTGTGGCGGAGTGCTGGCAAAACGGAAGCAACGCGTCCTCGAAGTTTTGGAGCCAAAATGCAGGGGAAATAGCGTGTGTTTTCCGAAATAGTGGTAATTCCCGTGTTTTTGGTATGTCCAATCTCACGCCCCCGGCTCTTAGCCAACACCGCCAGGTCTCACACTTCGTATCCAAATCGCTCGAAATACCGTTTCCACCGCTCGGCTATCCTGATTTTCAATTCCGGTTCCATCGAAAATTTGTTCTTCTTATACTCCTTCTGCGAGTCCGCATGCTTCTGAAAACCCGATCGGGCCGCATCAAAACCTTCAAGTTCCAATGTCTGATAAATCCGAGCAAGCGTCTCGACCGGAGCAGCCGTCAAATCCTTATACGCAACCTCACAAAATTGATTGGCCTGCAACTGTTTGACATCTTCCTCAAACGCATCATACATCGTATTGAGCCAATCAAAAACACACTCTTCCATTCCGATGCCGCTCGGCCGTTGCACGCCCTCATCCAACGAAAGACGCATCCAAAGATTGTACGTCGACGGAAATATCGAATACGGATTGCGGTGTATATGGATAAACTTTGCATCAGGATAACGCTCTAAAATCGCTTTAATCCTGCCTGTATGCGGCGGCGATTTTAGTACAATCCGCTTGTCAGGCTCCAAAACCGTCAGCGTTCTCAAAAATGTATCCAACCCGTCGAGCCAAGTTTTTCGGTCTGCGTCGGACACATCACGCAACGTGAGATATTCCTGGTCAATTTTCAACCCATTATTTGGAAAAATGATATTCCGATACGGCGAGGGCAGGCCCATCGACACGAGGGCGAATTCATCTTCCTGGGGCCGATCAAAGCCGGCGGCCATATTGTCGATCGGACGCTTGTTGGGCATCAGAATCGAGACCATTGGCCGAAATGTAAATCGGGTCAAAATAAAGTGTTCCGGCACGAAACAGGCATAGGTATCGGCATAGGAAAATTGGGGATCGCGAATCAGATATTCGTGCAGGAGCGTTGTCCCAGACCGCCAATGTCCGATGATGAAGATGGGGGCGGCGGCGAGTTTGGCATCGCGGATTTTTTTGCCGTAGAGCAATTTTTGCAGCCAGGCGGCGGGAGAATTGGCAAAAACGGCGAGCCAAGTGATGATCAAGGCCATTGCGAAGCGGACGGGAGCGATTCGGTATTTTCCGACTTTAAGCAGTTTGAGCCAGGCGGAGAGGGTCATCCCGTCCCAAAATCGGGGATACCAAAATCGGTCTTTGTATCCGCCGATTTCGTTCCGGCTATTGGAGGATTGCTTCGGAGACATATTTTACGTGCAAGAACCTATTGGGGGACATTATAGCAGGTTTCGACTCGCAAGAGCGGAGGGCAGTCCCCGGAGACATCCTTGGCATACACCACGGATTCACTCGGCATCACACCGTAATCGTCTGTTCCCGATCGGGCCCGACCGACACAAATTCAATAGGACGACCAATCAATTCGCCAATCCGCTTGACATAACTCCGTGCATTCGCTGGCAAATCGCCAAAATTCCGAACGCCCGTAATGTCCTCCGACCAACCCGGTAATGTCTCATAAACCGCCTCCACCCGACGCAAATCCTCCGATACACTCGGAAAAACCTGTATCCGACGACCATCCAATTCGTATTCCGTGCAGATTTGCAATGTCTCAAATGTGCTCAACACATCCAAAAGCATCAAAGACAGCGTATCCACGCCGCTAATTCGCACCGTGTACCTCGCCGCAACCGCATCGAACCAACCACATCGCCGCGGACGCTTCGTGACCGTCCCGTATTCGTTGCCGCGGTCCCGGATTTTTTGGCCGGTATCGTTATCCTGTTCCGTCGGGAACGGCCCGCCGCCAACCCGCGTCGTATAAGCCTTGACAATGCCGATGATTTTCGTGATAAATTTCGCAGGCACTCCGCTGCCGCTGGAAATTCCCGTCCCGCTGCTGTTGCTGCTCGTTACATAAGGGAAGGTTCCGTGATCAATGTCCAAGAGTGCCCCTTGCGCTCCCTCAAAGAGAATGCGTTTGTCGGCATCGACCGCATTGAGCAGATAATCCGTCGTATCCGCAACGTAAGGACGCAACCGGTCGGCATAGCCGATGTAATTTTTGCAAATCGTGTCCACATCGAAATTGACATCGAGATCGGGCTGTATTTCAGCCCCCTCCCTTCGGTCAGGCCGGTTAACCAATCCGGCAAGCATGCGTTTTTTGGCGTCGACGATGGTTGCGATGCGTTCTCTGAAATCGGCTTGGTATATGTCGCCGAGCCGAATCGCGAAGGAACGGGCGACCTTATCTTGGTAACAGGGGCCGATTCCCCGCATCGTCGTCCCGATGGGTTCGTTGCTGCCGATTGTGTTGTACAGCACATCTTCGACGTGATGCCAGGGGAAGATGACGTGAGCCCGATCGCTGATGATGAGGTTTTTGCCGATGGCAACGTCTTGGGCATTAAGAGTCGCGATTTCTTGGAGTAGTGCTTCGGGATGGAGCACGACACCGCCAGCGATGACGCATTGGACATTTGGGCGAAAAATGCCGCTGGGAATAAGGGAAAGTTTGTATTTTTTATCGCCGACGACGACGGTATGGCCGGCATTGGCACCGCCTTGATAGCGTACGACGATGTCGTGCTGTTTTGTGAGCAGATCGACGATTTTCCCTTTGGCTTCATCTCCCCATTGGAGACCGACTATGGCAGTACCTGGCATGATTGAGTTTTTTTGCCGACGAAGAGCGGATTGATTTTACCCGATGCCGGGGGAATTGACAAGTCAGCGCATCGCCGGGCCGGCGACGGGCGGTATGAAACCTTTTTGAGCATTTCCGAGCAAATCTGGTAAAATTCTCTGGAAAATCCCGCCGCTTGTTCGTCTGAAACTACGATTACAAACCCCTTTCACCCAGCCAAGCCGATGCCCTCCCCGACAGCCCAATCCCCAAAACCCTGGTACGCCCGACGCCGATATTGGACGCTCGCCCTTTTAGCAGTCGCCGCCTATTTTTGCCTGATTCCCTCCCCCCTTCGCGTTTCGCCGCAAACGACCGGATTCACTTCGCCCCTCCTGCCCAACGGCGATGTCGATTATTTCGGATATTACGAACAGACGTACATCTACAAATTCTCACCGCCGGAAGACAACGGTATGCGACTCATCATTGCCGCACTGGGCCCAAAGATCCTCGAACAAGCGAGCATCGCCAATAACGTCCCCTGGGATGAAATGCCGACGCACGAACAATCAAAACGCTGGTTCGAGGAATACTGGGTTCCGCTCTGCGAACACATGTACATCGACCCGTATGTCAGACCGAGATTCCTTGATAATCCCAATTACAGTGCTTTCATGCGTAAAGAATGGGAAGCAAATAAAGCAGAAGGGGAAGAGTATGACGACAGACCGGACGAGGAACTGCGTAAAAAACTCGCTACCGCTCCGTGGACGGCGGAAGAATATCCTCACATTGCCCGATGGCTCGAAGAACGCTCGCCGGTGCTTGACCTGTTTGGCGTTGCCGTCCGCAAGCCGAACTTCGTGTGTTGGCGGCAACGTCCTGAAAACAATTCCGTGTATATGGTGTTGCTTCCTGACGTTCAAGCCGCACGGCAATTTGGCCGGGAATTGCCCGTCCGTGTTACTGAACGGCTTGGACGCGGCGACATCGACGGTGCCTGGCACGATGTGATGAGCATGTTTTACCTGTCGCGGAATCATTATATTAACGACCCGGTTCTCGTCGTCAACATCGTCGGCATTGCGGTGGAAGGTGCCGCTTTGGAATCGGCAAAAACGATATTACAGCATGCCGACCTGACACCGGAGCAACTGGAACGATTTTCCCAAGATTTGGATGCGTTGCCGCGGAGGATGACGTTGCATTCCGAACTCGAATCCAATCTTGTCTATGGATGCTTGCAGATGATACAACTTGCTGGCTTTCATGATGCGTTGAGCGACATGTTTTTTGTGGGGGAAAAGGAGCCCATTACCGACTTGACATCATTTTTTCTTTGGCTTTTTCATGATATTCCGTCGGATAATGTACCCGAGCATAATGCTTTAACGCTGTTGCCGTTTGATCGGAACATTGCGGGCAAGCGGATTACCGAATTTTATAGCGAGGTAAGGCAACAGTCCGGTAATTTGTCGCGGGGCGTCAATTCGACCATCGAAAAAAAGTATTTTGAGACTATGGAAGCGATTCTTAAGGAAAAGGGCCAGCAACTTAGTAGCCCTTTGAGAGTATTTCGCATTCCGTTGATTCGGACCCGTTCGCAGTTGGTTGCGGATTATGTGATATTAGTTACTATACCTGCTTTTTTGTCGGCAGACCATGCCTTAAACCGCAGCAATACGATCATTGACTTATTGCGTTTGGCATTGGCATTGGAGCGTTACAAGGCGGCAAATGGGGAGTATCCTTCCGAGTTGGAGGGATTGGTTCCGGAATTTTTGGAAGATGTGCTGCTTGATCCTTTTACGGCTCGCAGGACGTTTGTGTATAAATTGGCCCCTGATGAGGAAACGGCAGTATTGTTGCATTCCGCCAGATGGGACGAGAGCGGCGAGACGCAGGAGCGTTTTTTGTATATCCGCCTCGCCGCAGAACGGTGAGTGCGATCGCACGAGCGGGCTGTGCAACTCCGCTCTTTTCGTGTATATTCTAGTCAAAGAGCAACGGCCTCCCCGGAAATTTAACCAAATGTCAGTATTCGAACAAATTGCAAAATTCAAAGTCGTCCCGGTCATCGCTATTGAGTCGCCCGACGCAGCACTGTCGCTCGCCGATGCTCTGCTCGCCGGCACTTTACCCATCGCGGAAATTACCTTCCGCACCGAAGCCGCCGCGGCCGTCATCCGCAAAATGACGCAAGAACGGCCCAACCTGCTCGTCGGTGCCGGTACTATTTTGACACCCGATAACCTCAAAGCCGCGGTCGATTCCGGTGCGGCATTCGGTGTGGCACCCGGTTGCAACCCCAAAATTATCGAGGCGGCACAGAAAATGAACTTCCCCTTCGTGCCGGGTGTTTGCACGCCGTCCGATGTCGAAGCCGCATTGTCAAACGGTTGCAAAATCCTGAAATTTTTCCCCGCCGGTGCGATGGGCGGATTGACGATGCTCAAAGCGTTGATTGCACCGTACGGTAATACGGGCGTGCAGTTCATGCCGACTGGCGGCGTGTCGCCGGACAACTTGAATGAATACCTTTCCACAAAAGGCGTCATCGCTTGCGGCGGAACGTGGATTGCCACCAAAGACGACATCGCCAGCGGGAAATGGGAACTCATCGCTTCCCGTTGCCGCGAAGTTGCAACGCTCGTCTCGAAACTTTAATTTCCCCTTATTGCACACTTTACTCCGAAATTCCAATGACAAACTCCTATTTTCCCAGACCGGTTGACGTAAAAATCAATATGGCGACGGGCGAGTTAGACTCGCCGGACAGCGCCTACGACCGCAAGTTGAGCCAAATGTACACGATGTACGAAGACCAAGAGGCCGCCCAAAAGTTGCTGGGAGCCGATCCGGTCATCTACAAGGTTTACGAAAAAAAGTTGCCGGAATTGCCCGGCGAATTGCAATGGTGTATGAGCGTAACCTTGCCCGGCAAGGTCGGACGCGAGTATTATATGACAAAAGGGCATTATCATTCTGTTCGGGAAACGGCGGAAATCTATCTCTGCGTCGCAGGAGAGGGCTATATGCTTATGGAAACCGAACAGGGCGACGTCGAAATCAAGGAAATGCGGCCAAATACTTGCGTTTATGTACCGGCATATTGGGCGCATCGTTCCATCAATACGGGCGGCGAACCGCTCATTTCGTTTTGCGTGTATCCCGGCCATGCGGGCCACGATTACGGTTCGATCGAAACGAAGGGATTCAAAAAACGCGTCGTCGAAATTGATGGCAAACCGGTGATTATTGATGTGTGAGATCACGCTACGGGCTCTGGAACGCACGCAACAAACCCTTCCGGCACCTTGACCAGCGTCGCTCCCCAAGACAGCCCCACGCCGAAACCGACCAGCATCGCCCATTCGCCAGGCCGGAGCACGCCGCTCTGCCAGGCATCGACCATTGCGATCGGTATGCTGCTCGATACCGTATTGCCCCGGTGCATAATGTCGTTGAAAAAGTTTGCATCCCTCAAATTGCATAACTCCTGCAAACGATTGAGCATATACTTATTCGCCTGGTGGAAAACATAACAACCGATGTCCGACCGGGTCTTGCCCGATTTTTGGAGCAAATCCTCGACCAACGGCGGAACACGATCCACCGCAAAGGAAAAAATGCCGGGACCATGCATTTTCAGTTGGTTGAGCGAGCGGACACTTCCCTTTCCGTCGGGCTGTTCGACCGCCGTCTCTTCGGTCGGCAACATACGATGCCCGCCGGCGGGGACGATGAGCAAATCTGCACCGCTTCCATCGGTTCCGAATACGAAGGGGCCGATCGGCTCCTCCTGTACGGTCTTTTCTGTTGGCTCCGTTGCGGCAACCAGCGTTGCGGCGGCTCCATCGCCGAAGAGCGGTCGGGCCGACCGATCGTCGGGATTGATATATCGGGAATAGGTTTCGGAAGTCAGAAACAGCACTTTTTTTGCCGCTCCGGTTTCGACAAGGCCTTTGGCAAGCGAGAGGCCGTAGATGTAGCCGCTGCAACCGAGGTTAAAATCGAGGGCTCCGCAGGCTTTGGGCAGGCCGAGCCGTTCGTGAATGATGCAGGCGGAAGTTGGCAGAAAGTAGTCGGGGGATTGAGTGCAAAGGAGAACGAAGTCAATTTCTTCGTGTTCGCAACTGCCGTTATCCAATAGATTTTCGGCGGCGAGGACGGCCATATCGGCAGCGGTTTCGGTTTCGTGGGCGATGGGTCGGGTTTCGATTCCGAGTTTGCGGACGATTTTTTCTTCGGTCCAGTGTGGAAAATGTCCGACGAGTTCGGCATTATTCAGCAACCGCTCTGGCAGGTAGTAGGCAATACTTCGTATTTCGGCAACGCAACATCCCATTTTCCCATTGTACCGCAGAGTGTGGTTTAATTCAAGCAATGCAAGAGCCCCCCGGTGAATCCGGCGACCATTCGGTATAATAATACCGGTCAAACATTAAAGCAGGAGACACGATGGCAGGACATTCACACTGGGCAGGCATCAAACACAAAAAAGCACTCGTCGATGCCAAACGCGGAAAACTTTGGAGCAAATTGGCCAAAGCAATTATCGTCGCCGCAAAACTTGGCGGCCCTGATCCCGATAGCAATATCCGGCTTCGTGCGGCAATCGACGAAGCCAAAGCCGTCTCCCTGCCCAAAGAAAACATCCAACGAGCCATCCGGCGAGGCAGCGGAGAAGGCGAAACCGAACAACTCGAAGAACTCGTCTACGAGGGGTACGGTCCCGGCGGTGTGGCCGTCTTGGCCGAAGCCGTTACGGATAATCGAAATCGAACCGCTCCCGAAATCAAAAAAATATTCGAAATTTGCGGCGGGAAACTCGGCACCACGGGCTGCGTCGCTTGGAATTTCGATAAAAAAGGACTTTTCGTGATCCCAAAATCAATTCCCCAAAAACCTGCTCTCACGGAAGATGCCGTTATGGAAATCGTCCTCGAGGCCGATGCCGACGAAGTTACCGAAACGGAAGACGGCTTTGAAATCATTTGCCGACCGGAGGCTTACGAGCAGGTTTACAATGCCCTGCAAACGGCGGGCATCGAACCGGAAGATTCGCAGTTGAGTTTAATGCCGAAGGACAGGGCGACCGTTCAAGATGCCGACACCGCCGCGAAAATCTTTAAGTTGCTGGAAATGCTCGATGATCACGACGATGTGCAGAAGGTTTCCTCCAATTTCGATATTCCCGAAGCGGTGATGCAGGAACTGGCAAAATAGCGAGTGCAGCGCGTCGCAGGGCGACGCGCCGTACTTTTCCCACTCTGTCTTCTCCCACTCCGTCTTTTCCCGTTCCGCTGTCAATTTACGCCGGTCGACGGAGTTCGCGGTCGGAACAAATCGCTCGTTCGGCCACTGCTCGTCGGCGGAACCGGTGCATTTTCATTGAAAAGCGGCGACACTTGGCCCGGTGCTGTACGAATCGGCAGCGTATCTCGGGCATCCAAGCGAGCACTCGGATCGGGCGGTATGAACATCGGCGAAACCGGATTCGACGACTGTCGAAGCGTGCCAGGATGCTGCGGTGCCACTCGCATTTCCGTCGTGAACTCCTGTGCACCGAATGTGTAAACCGGCGTCATATTTCGCCAACCCATTCGGCTCAAAAGGTCTTCCAAACTGATGGATTTAACCGCCCGATTGCGTGCGCTTTCAACAAGGCCATCCTGCACGAGCCGGACTTCGGAATCCAATTCCCGGGCAACTCGGTCGTTGATGACGATGAAGTTCGTCAAATCGCTCAGTTCGCCTTGCAGGTGTTCCTGACCTTCGGGTACATTTTCATCAATCCAGCAATCGACGATACCGCCGTTCATTTCGATGAGCCGTTTGACGGCTTCGTTGCCGGATTCGATACTCGAACCGGGTAAGGCCATTCCTGCCGTCAATGCAAACCGGACTCGTTGTCCCGGCTTCCAAATCGGCGAATAGATGACATCTCCCGCCATAATGGGATCGTTCAGAATATCGTCGAGGATACGGACTTCAGCCCGATGCGGGCCGAGAATTTGCATCACTTCAACGCTCGCTTTAGACGCATCACGCGACATTTCGCGTTGGCATCCTTCGCAGTAGGCCGATGCCCCGCCGACGGACGGGCTGCGGAACGACAAACCGGTAATCCCGGAATGAAACACGCCGAACATCGTGCGAACCATAAGTCCGTCTGCGGAGCCGACGTTAATGATGGCCGTACCGGCTCTTTGGTCAACGGACATAATTTTCCCTGCCGGATGCTCAAAATGCGGATTTCGCAGTTCTTCCAAGGCCGCCGCCAGCGTAACATTCGTGTCGCGGATGTCGCGGTTATCGTTCATCAGCAAATTCACCTGTTCGTTGAGTTGATGCCGGATGTATTCGGATTGGGCCAGCGTCGAATCTTGCTGTTCGATGGCGAGGTGCAACTGTCGGTCAATTCCTTCTTTCGCGAGCGAAAATTGCCGACGTTCTTCATCGCGGAGGCCTTCCATTCGGCGGACTTCGGCACGGAGTTGGTCGAGGGCCGCGGTGTGTCGGGTTTGTGCGTGATTATAGTCGGATTCCAACTGCGTTTTCGCTTCGCTCGTTCGGCGATGTGCTTGGCGTTCGCGTTCCAAGTCGCCGAGCAGAGCGGCCACGGCGTGATTATAAGTCCGGGTGGGGTCATTTTCCCCGGGCAGGACTCGTTCCATCATTTCCACGTGCTGTCGCTGGACGGCATCAAATGGTGTGGTTGCGGCCGCTCCGATGAGGACTTTCAAGGCATTGGCTTCGCGTTCGGCGTTGGCCGCATTTTGAGCGGATGCCGTGTGTTCTGCCCGGGCCTGTCGGGTTTGTTCGGCCATTGTTTGGTAGTTCCGGCCCATGATGATGAGCGGAATGAGCAACATAACGACCAAGAGGATTGCGATAATTGCGGTAACTTGCCAAGCATTGCCTCTCATGTTGGAGACTCCTTTTCAAAGTGTTTGCGAAACGGACCTGTTGGGATAGAATACCCCTCTCATTTTTCATCGGCATGTGTTGGATTGCATCCTGCATGATTATAACCGATTGCCGATTGTAGGGGTTATTCTGGCAACTCCCCTGCATAATCGCTACAGACCGAACAACCCGAACGCTTGCGGAGAAATTATGCAAAAAATGCTGAAAAATTCATAGACAGTGGACTCCATCGCATGGTAGAATGGGCAAAATAGGCTGTCCGCACGCATCCGCAATCACACGCCATGATCGCCCATTCCTTGCCGTTCCAGTCGAACCTGCCGCAATCATTTGCCGCGAACCAGGCGGCAAATGCCGTTACGGTCAAAAAAACCGATGGAACTATTGTGCAGCCAACCCTGACGGTCATGCGGGATACGTTCGATCTTACTCCCACCCCGAACCACAGCGGCGTGTACGGCAAGCCCATTGCCTTGGGCACTGAATTCAAGACCTTATGGTTGGAAACAGTCGAGTACACTACTATTATGCCCAATACGCAAATAGTTGAGCAAACAACTGAAGATGGAACATTTAGGCATTATGAAAATGCCCCCGGCATCACGACGATAACAACAACTCGCTGGGGACAAAAACACGCCGCAGAACAGTTAGCGACAGCAGGAACAGGGCCGGCGAAAATGATAGACGGCGGCCAACATTTAGGTCAGTCAATAGCCGTATCGCAAACAGGCCAGACAGATTATGAGCAAACAACATTCAGAGCAAAGGTTATCCATTCCCGGATGGAGACGGTATTTGAAAATGGCGAATGGAACACCCGAGTCGCAGAAAAAGTAGTTGCCGAGTATGAAGGCACCGATCCAGCCCGATGGAATGGAAGCGAATGGGTAGTGATTAAACTTCCGCCGATGCATAGCGAGGCGGAAGCCGCACCAGAAAGTAGTAGCATCCCGACAAGTTCCGGCAGCATTTCCTTCGCGACGCTCGGCGCCCTGCTCGGATTGGAAGGTTCATCCTTTACCAAATCTTCCCTGCTCGACTCGCTCGATAAATTGATTGACAGAGAATCCAAAGCCCTCGAAACAACCCTCGGCAGCGTCCTCGGTAAACTCGGCCTCGGCGGTGTAACAAAAAAAATAACCTTCGGCGAAGATAAAGACGGCAACATTATCGTCGAAGGCAATATCCGGGCACGCGATAAAAAACGCATCGCTCAACTTATCAACGATGATCCCGAACTCGTCGAGCGAATCAAAACGCAAAAAGCCCGAATGGAAATCGCTGCCGAGTTGGCAAAAGATGATGCAGACCTGTCCGATAAAAAATTCGATGCCGCCCGAACGCAACTGCTTAAAAATGTTCTTGCCGAGCACGGCACCTCGTTGGAAGAGTATGATGCCGCCAAAAAATCTTTCAATATGACAGGGCAAGTCGATGAAAAATTTAGCAACTTGCACAATCTGCTCAATATACTTCCCGAACTGAACAGCGAACTTGCGGCCTACGAAGAGCGTCGGGCTGCAACACCGCCGCCGGTGATTGAAGCCCCGGGCGAAGCGGATATTCAACGCAAATCCGGCGGTAAAAATGAATCCGAAAATGTCCGTTCGCTCTTGGCCATCAAGCGCGGTGTGGTTTCCGAAGCAACCGATGAGGAGCCGAACTTTGCGATGGACATTATGGAACTGCGTACAGGTGTCTTTAGGCATATTGTCGATGTTTATAATGAATTCTACGATGGCGATCCGAGTATGAAGATTACGGACTTCAATATGAAGATTGATGACCGGGGTCGCCTATCGTTCATCGACGTTCAAACGGCAGGTGATGACCCGGAGGCGAATCTTCGTGCGGCGGCGGCGATGAATACTTGGTTTTCCAATGCCCATCCGTCTAATCCCGGGGCGTTGGACGAAAACGGCGAAGTGATTGAACGGGTTGCTGCGATCATCGCATTGCGGGAGGCAGCCGAGGAACTCGGGCTGGCCATGTTGGATGCCCACGATGATGAGCACGGCGATGTGCAGGAATACCGGCACGAAATTATTATCGGAGCGATGTCCGGCGTTGCGATTTTGTCGCCCGATGCGGATGCGGCAGCCTTGGCCGAGTTGGCGGTGCTGACGGAAGAAGTGGGCGGTGCGTTGGGCAGGTTCTTTGGCGAGATGGGAATCGAAAATCCGTTCAGTTTGCTGTTCGGTTCGGATGGATTGTTGTCCTTTGAGGGTGGCGAGTTGTCGTATGTCGAATCGCAGGCCGTCAAAAAGATGCTGGAATCGGTCAATGACTACATCACGGCGGAGGCCTCGGGCGAGGACACGACGGGCATGTTGTCCGTTGAACTGACCGGCATTGCCGAAAAGTTGATCGGAATGAAGGAAGTGATAGACAAGATACATGATAAATCCCTGCTGCCGAAAGAAGGCTTGCGCTTTGCGTTTTAGAGCGTATTAAATTGGGAAACGCACCCGATCCGCACTCCGCAAAAAAACCGCTCTTGACGCGAAAACGGAAAATCTGTATTTTTCCGGTATGTTCCGACGCCTTCGATTGACACTGCTGACCACGACCCTGCTAGGCGCCCTTTTTCTGTTCGCCGGAGGGTGCCATACGCTGAGCGTCATGTCGGATAAACTATTGCCCGGGAAAAAGGAAAAAGATCCCCTGTTCGAGGATACTTTTGAAACCGAAACCGAAGACGGCAAACCCAAACTCGTCGGCGACCACGTCTCCATCGGCAATTACATGAGCATTCCCGTCCACGGATTCGGGCTCGTTGTCCGACTGCCCGGGACCGGCGGGGAAGACGTGAATACGCCCCATTATAAACAGGTTTATGACCGGCTCAATCGAGATAAAATAACGGGAATCCGCGCTCTTCTTGCCAGACCGGACACGGCCGTCGTCGAAATCCGCGGTCAAATGCGGCCCGGCATCCAAAGAGGCGACCAATTCGATGTCCAAATTCTGCTCCCGGATAACACGAATACCCGAAGCCTCCGCGGCGGTATTTTGCAACCGACGAATCTTTCCGAAATCGTCCCGTTCGGCAGCGAACTCGGGGTCGGTGCGACCCGAGCCATCGTTGCGGGCCCCATTATGGTCGATGACCCGATGGCAACCGATATGAGCGAATCGGAAGGCCTCAAAAGAGGAACCATCTTGAGCGGTGCCGTAACGGCCGAATCGCGGGCTCTGTCGCTCATCATGAAAGAGAAATCATTCATCGGAGTCGATCGCATCGCCAGGGCGATTAACGACCGATTCCCGTTAAACACAGGCCCTCGAACCGGAGTCGCCTCGGCGGAAACAAGTTCGTTGATTATTCTCAATGTCCATCCGAGTTATGCCAACGATATTGACCGCTATATTCGCGTCGTGCAGTCGATCGCGTGTTTTGAGACGGCGGAACGGCAACGGCAACGCATTGAACGCCTCAAAGAGGAACTGCTCAATCCGAACACTTCGCAGCATGCGGCCTTCCAACTCGAAGCGATTGGCCGGCGCGGAGTTGATGCGTTGCTTTTAGGCTTGCAGAGCCCAATTATGGAAGTCCGATTCCATGCAGCAACGTCGCTGGCCTATTTGGATAACGGGGCTTCGGCAAAGGTTTTGGCCGAAATCGCACAAGTGGAGCCGGCATTTCGTGTTTACGCTCTCAACGGGTTGAGCGTGATGAAAAACGATTTGGAGGCCGAATTCCATCTTCGGCAACTGCTCCATGTCCCCTGCGAGGAAACGCGGTACGGTGCATTTAGGGCACTCAAAAACAGGAATCCGTTGGATTTAACGATTCGCGGTGAAGTCCTCGGCGGATATTTTAGTTATCACGTCATTCCTTCGCCGCAAGCCCCGCCGATGGTGCATTTCACGACGCAGAAATTGCCGGAAATCGTGCTGTTCGGGTCAGATGTTTTTGTCAAACAACCGTTTGTTTTTGATGCAGGGCCAACCATTTTTGTCAACGGTCAAACGCCGGGTAGTGTTGCCGTTACGCAATTTGCAAAATCGGGACTCGACGAGCGGCGGGAAGTGTCGCCGCGGTTGGATGAAATTATTCGAGCGGTTGTCGAATTGGGCGGTTCCTATCCCGATGTCGTGCAGATGCTTCGCCAGGCGGATATGTCGGGAATGCTTTCGTGCCCGTTGGAGATGGATCGTTTGCCGGAGCCTAATCGCATTTACCGCAGGGAGACTGGGGAGTATACGGCGGATGAAGAGGAGGAAAAATCGCAATCATTTTGGGGGCGGATGCATCCTCGCAATATGATTCCATCGGGATTATCTAATATATTTACTCCGAATCCGGGCGAAACGAGTTCGGACTTTATGGGCACGGTGAATCGTTCGAGTCGGGATTAGGGAATGCGACAACACAGAGCACGAAGCGAGGGCGTTGCACAAAGATCCGGGTGGGCGTCAGCCCCCGGCTCGTGCGCACTAATTTTGCCATTTGGAGTATAATATCGTTTTAATGCCCTAATTTTCCGGCCCGCTCGATGTTTCTATCGCCCGATCCTTTCCAGAAAAAACGAGTTGAATGCGTGCAATCGTTGCATCAATCGCCGACACAAATCGTTGCCGCCCTGTCCGGCGGCGGAACTTTTCTCTTGAGCGACTTGCTCTCCGTGCCGGGCGGCTCCGGCACCCTTATCGAGGCCGCCGTTCCCTACTCGCACGAATCCATCAGCAATTACATCGGCCGTATGCCTGAACAGTTTTGCTGCCCCCGTACCGCACGAACCCTGGCCATGACGGCATTCTACCACGCACGGAAAGTCCTTCGCTCCGAATCGCTTCGCAAACAGGGATACGTCGACATCAAACGCGTTTCCCCAAAAAACGTCGACATTTCACACGAAATTGATGATATTAGCGAGTCCGCCATCATCCGTTCCACGGATTTTGTCGAGCCAGCCGACCTCGGCGAATTTGACGCGTATAAACACGTCATCGGAATCGGCTGCACCGCCGCACTCGCGACCGACCGGCAAAAATTGGGTGAACACCGCGTGCATATCGCCATCCAATCCTTGCTGCAAACAATCCAATTTTCGTTAGGCCTGCAAAAAGATTCCCGCAGCCGATGGGAAGAAGAACGGCTCGTTGCCGACTTGATATTGAATGCCATCGAAACTGCCCGACACGAAAAAGACCAACATATCCCGCTCGCTCACAATCCCGGCAGAGACAGCAACAAAGGCAGGGCAAATGCAGCAACGCTCATCAGCGGCTTGTCGAATGATTATCCGCTGTATGAGTGCATCCCGCTCAAACTCAAGCCTGGCGAAGTCGTTCAAGGCAAACGCGTAGCGGCCTCGCCCTTGTTGGTGGATTTATATTTCGGCAAAATCGGGGCGGTGCTTTGGACCAACGAAGGTTCCCATTCGATTACCCACGAAGAGGTTATAGCGGCGGATTTGCCGTTTAATTCCGATGCCGAATTCACGCAGGCGATTTTTCCCGGCGCTTTTAATCCGATACATAAAGGGCATCTCGAAATGCTCGACATTGCGGAACAGCGGTTGCAGGAAAGAGTCGTTTTGGAAATTTCGGTTCAAAATGTCGATAAACCGCCATTCGACTATATTGAATTGGAGCATCGTCTCTCGCACATCAGTCGGGCGAAACCGGGCCAGGCCGTCTGGCTGACGCAAACGCCGTTGTTTGCTGCGAAAGCGGAATTGTTTCAGGGAACGACGTTTGTTGTCGGAGCGGACACGCTCAAACGGCTTGCGGACTTGCGATTTTATCAGGACAATGTCTACAAATTGCATGAACTTTTGCGGATGATTGCCTATTATAATTGTCGGTTTCTCGTTTTTGCTCGAAAATCGAAGGCGGGCTTGGAATCGATGGAATCGTTGGATATGCCCGACATGTTGCGTAGTCTTTGCGAAGATGTTCCAGCATCGGAATTCACGATGGACATTTCGTCGAGCGACCTGCGGCGTCGGGAGAGGGTGTAAACCGCAGATGGATGCTTTTAGATTTGGATTATTAGGGCGTTGCACATGTTGCTCTGAACAAAAACCGTCATCCCGGCGCAACACATTGTCATCCCGGCGCAGGCCGGGATCCAGATATTGCGCCAGATATTGCGTGCGATGCTGGTTCTTCTGGGTTCCGGCTTTCGCCGGAATGACGGAAACGCGTCTAGAGCAATTTGAAACTCGCTCTTACTGCGAATCTTCCTTTTTACTGAGGCTCGCCTCGTATTTGCCCCGCCAAAATACCGTGATGTAGCCGAACAACAGACCAACCGCACAATAAACGAGTTCGACACGGGCAACTGCCAAGTGTCCCGACCAGCCCTCTGCGCCCATCAGTCCAGACAGTCCAAAAAATGCACCCGACCCAATGAACAGTGCCGGAACCATGTTCTTAAACGCTTCGGACATAATGGCCGGAATGACGACGATGAACACGGCCAATGCCATTGCGAGATTGATCCCCGCCGGGCTCGGAAGAAAACTGAGTACGCCGATCAGTTCGATGATTGCAATGGAAGCCGCAATACCAGTGGCATAGCCGATGAATGCTTTGACTCCCCCCTTGGCTGAACAGCCTGCGAGAAAATACACCGCCCAGGCTTGGAAGGCGACCCAAATATGATCTGCGCCGGCCAAAATGGGAATGAACGCATTGAGTACAACGAGAATAAAGGCTTGCAGAGCAAGACAACACGAGATGACTGCCAACTGATTTTTTGTTAACTGCATAACATCGCTCCTTTTTGGAAAAGACCTTGAAAACACTAAAACACCATTTTGCATTGTAGCGTAATCGGAGTTGGTTTGCAAGCATATCGGCAGGATACGCAGGGCAAGGGAAAAAGGTAGGCAGCCGACCGCCGGGCGGGTGCACAAGGTAGGCAGTCGGCCTGGCAGGATACGCAATAGTTGCAATTTTTGGAAAAACGTGTAGAATCCGACCATCGTGCAACGTTTTGATGGAGGTATTTCGATATGGTAACTTTCTTCGGCTTAACTTTCTTCGGCTTGTTCCTTCTTATCCTCGGGGGAATTTCCGTCATCTTATTTCTCCTCGTTCTTTGGGTGATTTCGATTTACAACGGTCTCGTGAGCCATCGGAACCGCTATAAAAATGCGTTTGCCCAAATTGACGTGCAACTCAAACGCCGGTATGAATTGATTCCCAACCTGGTTGAAACGGCCAAGGGATATATGAAACACGAACGGGAAACGCTCGAAGCCGTGATCCAGGCCCGAAATATCGCCTCTGGAGCGGCTGGAAAAGCGGCTGCCAATCCCACTGATGGTCAGTGCATCAAGCAGTTGAACCAGGCTGAGGGCGAATTGACCGGCGCCCTAAGCCGACTGATGTTGGTATTCGAGCAGTATCCAGACTTGAAGGCCAGCCAAAACATGCTTTCTCTGCAAGAGGAATTGACATCTACGGAGAACAAAATCGCCTTTGCCCGACAGGCGTTTAACGATTCCGTGATGACGTACAACAATGCGAGGGAGGTATTTCCGTCGAATTTTATTTCCGGGATGTTCAATTTTTCGGAAGCAGCCCTGTTTGAAGTTGACAGTCCCCAAGAGCGTACCGCTCCGAAGGTCGCGTTCTAGGGCGTGTTGCGTGTTGCTATGGAAAAATGCTCACGCCCCCTGACTCTCGTGATTATGCTAAAATACCAACGATGCACGACAACGAAGCAACGGTTGCGGTTATTGATTCCAAAGCGTTATTAAAGGTTTTTGGGCCTTCCGATGCCAACCTCCGGCGAATTCGCGAAGCCCTCGGCATCAAAGTAACACTCGATGGGAACAAAATCCTGCTCCGAGGAACATCTGATGCCGTCCAACGAGGCTCGCACCTCCTGGAACGCCTGCAACACATCGCCCTGCGAAACGGCCAAATGAATACCGACGACATCCGCCGGGCAATTTCCGAAGTCGTCCACGGAACGGAAGTTTCCAACATCAAACCAATCGACGTCTACCACGGAAAACAAATTCGGGCAAAAACCAACGGACAAGCCCGATATTTGGAACTGCTCCGAAACAAGGCCATCGTCATTTGCGTCGGGCCAGCCGGGACCGGTAAAACCTATCTTGCCGTTGCCAAAGCCGTCGAAGCCTTGAAAACCGAAGCCGTCAAGAAAATCGTCTTGGTGCGTCCGGCTGTCGAAGCGGGCGAAAGTCTCGGTTTTTTGCCCGGCGATTTGCAAGCGAAAATCAATCCGTATCTGCGGCCGCTTTTCGATGCCCTGGCCGATATGATGGATCGCGATATGCTCAAGCGTTATATGGAAGAAGACCGAATCGAAGTGATTCCGCTTGCGTATATGCGAGGGCGGACGCTCAACAATGCTTCGATTATTTTGGATGAGGCTCAAAACACGACGGTCGCTCAAATGAAGATGTTTTTAACTCGGATGGGCGAGTTTTCGACGATCACGGTTTGCGGCGACGCGACGCAGATTGACCTACCGGCAAACAAGCGGAGCGGTTTGATTGATGCTCGTCAGCGTCTTTGCCGAATAGAGGCGATTGGAATGCTTCAACTTGACCGCAGCGACATCGTTCGGCATCCGCTCGTTCAACAGATTGTCAATGCGTATGAATAATGCGTATGAGTTGAGGTACGGCACTCATTCAAATTTCGCCGACACGGCATCGACCACCGCCTGCTTGGCCTGCTCAAACGGCAGTGCCAAACTCGCACCGGCTGCCTTTTTGTGGCCGCCGCCGCCAAATTGCGAAGCCAGTAAACTGCAATCCACCTCGCAACGGCTGCGAAAACTGACTTTGAACGTCCCATCTCTCAATTCCGACAGCAATGCCGCCATCTTGGAACCCTGAACCTGCAACAACATGTTTACAATGTCCTCCGAATCGGAGGGAATCGCTCCCGCCGCCGCCAAATCGTCGAGCATAATCCAAGTGAACAGGAATTGCCCTTCCAAATAGGCCTCCGCTTTTTGGAGTGTTCGTCCGACGAGCCGTATTCGGCCCAGCGATTCCTGCTCGTAAAGTTCCTTGTACACCTCATCGGGCTGCACGCCGACATCGAGCAATCGGGCTGCCGTGCGGAATGTTTCCGATGTCGTGCTCGAAAACCGAAACCAGCCGGTATCGGTCGCAATCGCGACGAATGCAGGCAGTGCAATGTCTTGAGCAAGCGGCACGCCGAGCGCGTTGGCGGCCTGCACGACGAGCGTTCCTGCCGCTTCGGCCTGGGAATTGATGAATGTTTCCGCTCCGAGAGCATCGCCGATGGTGTGATGGTCGAGGACGAGTTTTCGGGCGGAACTTTCGCGAAAATGCGTTGCCATCTCGCCGAGTTGCGCCCAGGAACTCGTATCGAGCACAAAAAAGAGGTCAGCACTTTGCAGATATTCTGCCCCTTCGGCATCCAAGTTTTCGAGTGCCGTAATGGAGTGGTTCGGATCGAGAAATGCGAGGTTTGGCGGCGTTTGATGCGGAGCGATGATTCGGACGTTTTTACCGAGGCGGAGCAGAATTTGCTGCATTGCGAGCGCACTGCCGACGCAATCGCCGTCGGGCCGATGGTGCATAGTCAGAACGATTTTCGATGCGGAATGGACGATTTCGGCGAATCGTTGCCAGTCGATGGGAGCGTGCATAGGCATCATTGTACAGATGGGGCGTTTTGCCGTCAACGCCGAGGTGTGGGCAAGAGCGGCGTGTGCCGGTGCCCTTGTAAAAAACAGAAAAAAGAGTACAATCCAAGAAGTTCTCTTTTCGACGAACGGATGGAATTGGCCGTCTGTCGGAATGGGGTCCGGCAATGGAATATGCGTGAATCGGGTCAGGTGGGAAACCAAGCAGCCATAAGCCATCCATTTCATGTGCTGGATTCCTTTCCGGCAGACGACTTTTTTTGCCAGGGACGAACTCGGATGTGTCTGCCCTGACGTCATAATGTACGCTTTATGACGAATTTGACGCCCGTCGTAGTGCGAATTTTGCTTTTTTCGCGAATAAACGGATTTTTGTGTAGAATCGGCGAGGCTTTTACAGTAAAATCCAAAGAATGGTACGTTACGGCATTTACGGCGGAGCATTTGATCCGATCCATATAGGACATCTTTTGCTGGCGGAGACTTGTCTTCGGCAGGCGAAGTTGGACCGTGTGTTCTTTGTGCCGACAGGTGCATCACCGCATCGTTCTGGAAAAGAAAATTACCGAGCGTCGGCCGATGACCGCCTTAATATGATCGAATCCGCAATCGTCGGTTACGAAGAATTTTTGGTGAGCCGATACGAAGTTGACCGGCCAGAAACGAGTTACACCGTCGAAACATTGCAGTATTTCCATCGTTCATTCACGCTGGTCGAGCCGCAATTTTTTCTGCTCATGGGAGCGGATATGTTCAACGATCTGCCGAATTGGCACGAGGCGGGCGAAATATGCAAATTGGCCTTGCCGCTCGTTGCAACACGTCCAGAAACGTCTTCGCCGTATTATGCCGCATTGAACGGCATTGTTTCCGTCGACCGTTTGGAGGAAATTCGTCATTCTGCGGTCGAGATGCCGCAGATTGGCATTTCATCGACGCAAATCCGTCATCGGGTTGCTGCCGGTGAAAGTATCCGTTTTCAGGTCCCCCGCGGCGTGGAGTCATACATCGCGGCCCATCGGCTGTATTGCGACAATAAAATGGGATAGACGGTGGTAATCGTGATATCATTGACATTGAAAACGAACAAAAGCCGTCCTGTGCTACACTCGCCGCAGTGCGACGCCTGCATCTCGCGATTGATTGACGACATTATTGTCAGCATCCAAGACCACCGCCCGAACTATCAGTCGGCAACTGTCAGAAAACCGATGTCCGAACGTGCTTTGCTGTTCCGCATCGAGCGTGATGCTCGCACCCGTGATCAAAACATCATCGACACGGGCAGGAAGTGTCGCCACCAACACCGCCGGTTGAGTTCCTCGAGCCGCTAACCATATTTCGTAATGCGTTACTGGTTCCGCCGATGCAGGAAACGCGGTAGTATATCGCGGCAACTGCCAAGTTAAGTTCACCGACGTTGCCGTCCTGGTATTAGGTTCTACTTTCACGTTTCGCACCGCTGGCCAAGTCAACGTCGAAGCACTGATCCGCGATACCGTTGAAATAAAATCACCCGCTGCACTTTGGCCCGTCGTTTGAATCTCAAAACGATAACTCGTACCCGCTTTCAAACCGGCTACGGTGAACAACATCGTATCGACGGCTCGCGTTGTACCAGGCCGAAGCGTTTCATAGTGAAAATTCGACTGCAATAACAATTTTTTGGTCAAACCGCTGTCAGGCATTGCGACAGCACTGACGAGAGTAGCATTATTACTCACACCGCTTCCGCTGATGGTAAACGTTGCAAGATATTGACTGCGCAAACCATTCGCATTGGTGCCAATGATTCGAATTTGATAACCATCAATACCCGATGTTGGAACATTCCATCGAAGGCTCACGGAATCTACTTTCGCCTGTGCTCGGATTGCCGACGGTTTCACGGCCGCTTGCCTGGGCGTGATCGTATTTGCATTGACACGAGCATCATTGTTGGCTTTTTCTCCATTCGCATTGAATGCCTGCACGGTAAAGACATACTGTTTTCCTGCTTCCAAACCGCTGATAGTAGCACCAACTACTCGATTGTTTTCAACGATATAGGTTATCGTGTGCCCCGTCAGTTGGACAGTGCTGCCGCGTTGGATGCCGGTAATGTTATATGCAACATTTGCACGATTACTTTCGTTGACCACCCATCGCAGTGTAACACTGTCGATCGTTGCCTGTTTTGGTTGTGCTTTGACCCCTCGGGGATTGATTGCAACGGAAATGCCTTGTCTTGGTGCTGTTCGTGCTATTTCGGTTTGCGACGGGTCGGAATTGCGATATTCGCCGCTGCCGATTGCCGTTACCGTGATATGATAAAACGCACCTTGTACCAAGCCAGCAACGACGAGAGAGGTTGCGTTGCCGTTTATGCGGACACTTTGCAGCAAACCATTTTCGGTAGAGTAGGCAACTTCATAAGCGTAGGCATTATCGACACCATTCCATCTAATTTCTAGTGCCGTTGCGCCGGGAATGACATCGGTAATGGCCGGCACATCAAGTTGCGGAGTCGTGGGATCCACCGTCGGACACGGGACAACATTGGTCGTATGACTGACGATGCCGGTATGACTTTCTATGCCAGTCGCAACAACTCGCAAGGCATATCCGACGTCATCCATGGTTACTGTATACGAACTGGAAGTAGCATCGGTGATGGCGGTATCCCCGCGGAACCATTGATATATTGCCGTTGCATCGGCAGGTGCAAGCGTCGTCGAGATTGTATCATCGACTTGCGGAAAATCTGTGTTGGATGTTATAGATGTTAAGGCAATCGTCGCTGCGAGCGTTGTTACTTGCCCCACAGCGGAGTAGTCGGAATCCCTGTAGTCCCCGGTGCCTATTGCCAAGACACGGATATAGTAAGTCGTATCTGCAAGCAAATCGGTCAGTGTAGTTGATGTGTCCGCGAGTGTTAGCGTTTGTGCATTCTCAAAATCGGCACTGGTCGCCCATTGAATCGTGTAGCCGTCTGCGTTGTCCACTGCGGACCAGTTGACGCTGACCGTATTGCTATCCGTTGCGATCATTTCATTGATTACCGGAGCGGCCAGTTCGACGGGCGTCGGCGTTGCAGGATGCCTATCGAGATAAACATAGTCCTCTAGTCGTCCATGATTTCCAAGTGTATACGATGTGAACAAATAAGGAGCAACGGAGGCAGATACCCATTCAATGGAAAGGCTTGTGAGCACGTTCGGCGCATTGGGCCCGCCGGGACGGCTGTCGTCGGAATCGCTAACAAGTAGGGAAACATAATAGCCGTTATCCGTTGGAGATAATGTAGTATCATAGACGGCTCCCCACATGGTGATCAAATGGCCTCCCGACCGATTCAAGCCCGTAGGGCTGTTGTACCAACCAATCGTCAAACTGACGGCCGCACCTTCTTTCAATTTGTTGACAGCGGATGTCAAACCCGTTACGGATCTAATCGTGGCGTATCCCGCAATATCCCGATAATTGGTGTCGGGATGAAAACCGCCGGCTCCGGTATATCTTGGTTGTGCCCAACCCGCCAAACCTTGTTGCGCATAGTTTCCCGTGATGAACCATTCGTTGGCGTAGAGAGAGTTTCCCGCCACATTGGTAAAGTTGGCACTGATGTACCTGTATATGTCATCTTCCGTTTGGAATCCATTTACATTTCCCCAACCTGTGTAGGCGAGCATGTTTGCCGATGCACCTGCCCAACAGTGATTCGAATCGCCGCTCCATGTTTTTTCTGCATCGTAGGGATCAAGACCGTTCAAGAATGCTAAAGACCCGCCGACGATGGAATTTCTTTCCGCCAGCGATAATCCGGTTAAATAGGCTTCGAGAGTCCCGCCGACGGATACCGTAATTTCATAGGTTCTCGTGCCAATTCGCTCACCGTCAGCCAACGGAGTGGATGAGAGGCCGAGATTGGCATATTCCGCGCCAACAGGCAAGTTGCCAACCAGGGCATCGCGTTCGACCGACCTGATGAATTGGCTGGTTGCGAGTTGGACCGATGAGGTTTTTTGCAAAACCTCGTCAATATGGACAGAACTGTTTGTTGCATTAAGAAAAACACCGCCGAAGGCGACATTTCCGTCAGCAACCGCAATCACTCCCGACGCAGAATGTCCCGTAATTTGCAATTTTTCGCTACCGAGGGCGACAATCGTTACGCTGCCGAACGCTGAAGCGTTGATGTCAATCGCTAACACGGAGTTGCCGAGATCGATGATTGAATTGGCAGAATTTGTTCGGACAACAATCAAATCATCCTGTTTTGTTGTTCCGGCTTGGCTAAGTGCCTCACGCAATGTCGATTCGGACAGATTATTGGCAGAGATTTCAATGAAATTGTACCGAGTAGGGTCATTGCCCAAATTAAGGTCTGCATATACCGATTGGATGCTTCCGAAGAGGCCGGCATCGAGCATTTCGCGGGATTCGAGTTCTTCGATCCGGGCGGTTCGTCCGCGTTTCCCCTTGCGGACGCTTTGGGTTTTGTAAGCGTTGCGGGCGGAATTGTTGCGAAAAAGATGCGTAAAATCGAAGATGCTCAGAAAATTTCCGTCCGCCGAAGCGGTCTTGATAAGTTGTTAATGTTCCTTCATTAATCGCCCTGACACGAAACGGGACAGTGTACAGTGTAGCAGGTTTTCGAGCGATTGCAAGTAGCACAAACAGGCCCAAGAGCCGGGGGCTCACGCCCCCGGGTGAGTCTATCAAAAAATATCATATGTCGAAAACCCGGGGGCTAACGCCACCGGCTCGTGCTCGCACTCCACCATACGGCAAAATGCGGTAAAATAAGGGCAAGAGTCCCCATTCCGCTCGAAAATGCTCCTCCCGCTGACGCTCCTGCTTTTCGCCATCGTCCTGATTACCGTCGCAGTGCATTACTTCGCTCTGTTCCAGTTCCTGAATCGGCTCAAACAAAAAGCATGGAATGCAAACGAAAACGACTACTTCCCGAAAACGATGGTTCTCTTCCCCCTGCGCGGAGCGGATCCCTCGCTGCCCCGCGGCCTCGAAAAAATCCTGACGCAAGACTATCCGAACTACCATATCAGGTTTATCCTCGACTCTGCCGATGATTCCGCCCGGCCCTTCGTCGAGTCGGCCATCGAGCAATGGGACAAAAACGGACAACGAGCCGAAATCAAAATTATGACCGAACACTTCGCAACCTGTTCGCTCAAATGCAGTGCTCTGTATCACGGAATTGCCGACCTTGACGCATCTTACGAAGCCGTCGTGATTCTCGATGCCGACACGAATCCGCCCAACGATTGGCTCAAACGCTTGGTCGAGCCGCTCTCCGACCCGAATTTTCCCGTCGCGACCGGCCTGCGTTGGTATATTCCCCATCAGCCCAATGCCGGCTCGCTCGCCCGCTATCTTTGGAATGCCGCCGCTGTCGTGCAGCAAGAACTCTACCGGATTCCCTGGGGCGGATCGCTGGCACTTCGCCGGGATTTCTTGCTCGAAAACGGCTTGCTGGAACGCTGGAAACAGACTTTGACCGACGATACGCCGATTACTTCCATTGTTCATCGGGCTAAAAAACGCATTGCCCTGGTTCCGTCGCTGTTTTTGGTTAATCGGGAAACGTGCGGATTGCGATCCTTTCATACTTGGGTGAAACGGCAAATGTTGATGGCGAAACTCTATCATCCGGCTTGGGGATTGGTTTGCGGCCAGGCGGTTTTGATTACCTTGCCGGTGCTGTTGCTTGCAGGAACGTTCATTTCGGGTGTGGTTTTGGGCAATACTCCGGTCATATTTTGGAGTTTAGGCACTTTTTTGTTCTATTGGGCTGGCGTGTTTGGAACCTTGCCGATGATTGAGCATCGTGTGCGGCAGATCGTCAAGCGAAACGGCGAGGTGGTCGAAAATTGGTCAATTCGTCGGACGTTGCTGACGTTTGCGATGGTTCCGATCACGCAGGGGGTGTATGCGTCGGCATTATTTTGGCTGCATTTTTTGCATCGGGTCGATTGGCGGGGCATTGAATACGAAGTTACGGGCGGGCAAATTCGGATGATTGAGTACAAACCGTATACGGCTCGGCATGTTGAAGCGGGGCGGTCGTTGTGATGAATACGGCTCCGTTTATGCTATAATACCGCATAGGCGAACCCTCCAACTCCTGCAAAAGCCATGAATTGCCAACTCTGCGGCGCGAATGTTTCGGATCACGACACCGCTTGCTCCAACTGCGGGGCATCACTGACCATACAACAACCTACGGAGCCGATCGCCCGCGAAATCGCAATGCCCGGTGCCGATAAGGTCAAATTAGACTTCTGGAAACTCTTCGGCGATACTTTCACTCTCTATTTTCGGAACCTCGGAACCTTCTGTCTCGTCGGCCTGATTCTTATCGGCACCTTTGTTTTTTTCTATGCGGCCAAAATGGCAGTGGGATACGTGATTGACCACGTGTCCATTGAAGACACTCTGCTTCTCACCCTGTGGGGAATACTTGCCCTGCTGTATATCCTCGAATTTCTCGCCCAATGTTATGTAGCCCTGGGAGCGATACGGCAGTGTCTTTACATTGCCCGAGGCGGTATCGGCTTTCAAGCAACTTTGATGTTTCCGCCGCTTATGCCGTTTGTGAAAATGGTCGGACTTGATCTGCTGATTCGCTGCATTCTCTGCGCCGTTGCGTTGGCCGTTTTCGTGCCGATTCTTGTCGCCGTGATGCTATCCGCTCAGCCGGGGGCGAGGGGTTTGGTTTTACTAGCGGTACTTGGTATTTTCATATGCATTTCGGTTTGGCTTGCCGTACGATTATGGTTTTCGTACATCGTCTTGGCCGACCGGGATGCGGGAATCATCGACTCCTTCACGACGGGTTGGAATATCTCGTTGGGGAATTTTTGGCGGTTGTTATGGGCGGGTATCGTATTCGGTACATTGGTGTGGTTTGGCTTGCTCATTTTCTTGGTGGGCATCATTTTGACGATGGCCATTGCTTGGTTTGGCGGCGTGATTGCTTATTTGCAACTGACGGGCCAGCCGAACTGCCTTGATATGCCGGCGGAGCCGGAGATGACGTTTATGGAGCCGGAGGCGTGAGAGAAAGTGCGTGTGCGCACGAGCCGGGGGCGTTAGCCCCCGGGTTCGACATATGATATTCTTTGATAGACTCACCCGGGGGCTAACGCCCCCGGCTCTTATTTTTTGCCGTGCGTTTCCCATTGCAACCGCCAACCAAAATGCTAAAATAGGCCGAAATGGAAAAACACGCCCCGCACAATATAAACCCGTTGAGCGAAAACGGATACGACTTCGTCGACGAACCGCTCTTCGAATCCCTTCTCAATAATAAAGCCGATTCTGGATACATTCGGGATATTATCGGAAAATCCAAAAACAAACAACCACTCACCCTCGAAGAAACCGCCGCACTCCTCAATGCCGACGAACCCGAAATGATCGAACACATTTTCGAGACGGCCCGGCAACTTAAAAAGGATGTCTACGGAAATCGAATCGTCCTCTTTGCCCCAATCTACATCGGCAATTACTGCACCAACGATTGCCTGTATTGCGGTTTCCGGCGAAGCAATCCCGATGCCGTCCGCCGTACCCTGACGACCGAAGAACTGCATGAACAAGTCCGCAATATGCTCAAAATGGGACATAAACGGACGATTGCCGTCTTCGGCGAACATCCCCTGTACAGCCCGGAGTATATTGCCGAATGCGTCCGGCAAATCTATTCCGTACAGTACCGAAACGACTCCATCCGCCGAGTGAATATCAATGCCGCTCCGCTTTCCCACGAAGGTTACAAAATCGTAAAAGCCGCCGGAATAGGAACTTATCAGGTTTTTCAGGAAACATACCATCACGCAACCTACGCCAAAATGCACCCGCCGGGCGATGCTTCTGCACCCTCCCTCCGCTCGGCCAACCGAAAGGCCGACTACCTTTGGCGGCTCGACTCCGCCGCAAGGGCCATCGAAGCCGGGTGCGATGACGTTGGAATCGGTGCTCTGTTCGGGTTGGCGAATTGGAAATTTGAAGTTTTGGGCCTCGTCGCCCATGCGATCCATTTGATGAAGCATTACCGAATAGGGCCGCACACGATTAGTTTTCCGCGTATTCGTCCTGCCAGCGGGGTGTCCCTCAAAGAAGTTTCGGAGCATGACGTTTGCGATCAGGATTTTTTGCGGCTCATTGCGATATTGCGTCTTGCCGTTCCGTATACGGGCTTGATTATTACGGCTCGCGAGCCGGCTCCGTTGCGGGAGCAAGCACTTGGTTTTGGGGTGTCGCAGATTGATGCGGGCTGTCGGATCGAAGTCGGCGGATATGTCGAATCCGGCGATGCTCAAACGCAGGCGGCAACGCTGTCGTCTTCCGGTCAGGAGTTGAAGCAGGTGTTGGAACGGTCGCAGTTTGAATTGGGCGATGTGCGTCCGCTGGATGAGGTGATTCGGCAACTGTTGCAGGATGGGTATATTCCGAGTTTTTGCACGGCATGTTATCGGCTTGGGCGGACGGGCGAAATTTTTATGGAATATGCGATACCGGGATTCATTCAGGACATGTGTACACCGAATGCGTTGTTGACGTTGCAGGAATATCTTGTTGATTTTGCATCGTCGGAAACGCAGTTGGCGGGCGAGGCGTTGATTCGGCAGGAACTCGCCAAAATACCGAATGAAAAGAACCGTCAGGACATAGCCGAGCGATTGGAACGCATCCGCTCCGCCGGCGAGCGGGATTCGTATTATTGACGGTTGCCGAACAAGTCGATTGCGAATAATTCTATGAGAAAAATTACTGTTGTTGCATAATGTGTCTATCATAGTATTATGAAATGAGGATTTTGATGCGTCGCTTTTATGGTATTGCAGTAATTGTTATCATTACCGATTGCCTGCTGATTCACGATACAAATGAAAAACATTTACAACAAGGATACTATTTATGAACACAGTCAATGTGAAGATTTTTTTTGCGGTTGCTTTACCGGTATTTTCCTGCGTTGTTTTCACATCGTGCTTTTGCGTGGCAGGAATCAGCGAGGCTGACCGGCTGGTGGTAAACAATATCCTGATCGGATTTGACAATTCGAGGATGCGTCTCAATTCTGGAGTTTGTCGAATTGCGGGCCAATCGAATAGGGGTCAATTTGAAATCGTTAGAGACGACATTCTTATTGCTTTCGATTACAATGAGGGATTCTACAGGTTCGATCAAGGTGCCGACCGTTCACTACGAACACCTGATTACTACTACGAATTTGTGGAAAATTCGCAGATGGTGACACGTGATAATCGCGACGCAGAGGGTTGGTTACCCGCATTTGACATTCGTAATCTTGGTTTTTTTATTTTTCTGGGAGATGTCCACGAAAAATACTACGATGAACGCATAGAAATATTCGGCGAACAACCCATTGCTGTAGAAGAAGTCAATGAAGTTTTCATCCTTACTGTTTCGCGAACATCTACTTTTGAAGGTGTTACTTATCCACCGATCATCCGTAGGTACTGGATTGACTCCAGACAAGGGTTTTCAATGGTACGATTTGAACTTTATCTGGGATTGGATTCCACGGAAAAGTCGTTGGAAACCATGGAAATTTCCTGGAAAGAAATAAACAACACTTGGGTTCCTACTTCGTTTACACTACTCAGCACCCAAACATCAGAACGATGGGCCGACTGGACTATTGACTGGTCGCTAGTTAACGAGAAAGTTCCCGAAAGTTATTTTGACCCGACCTTGTTGTCTGACAAGGTAGAAATGATTGTTTCTTTAGAACTTGACGAACCTGTTATCATCGGCAAGATCGGGAAGGGTTTGCCTCTTCCCGAGCCGTTATGGGTACCGGAAGATAAAAAAACTTTCACATTCAACCACATCATCCTATGGGTCGGCATTTGTTTAATCATTCTCACCCTGGGCAAGAAGGTGTACGATTATTGGAGGGCGAGAGGATTTTGATGCGCCGCTTTTATGGTGTTGCAGTAATTGTTATCATTGCCGTTTACCGATTGCCTGTTGATTCACGATACCGCGATACCCGTCGGTATCATCCACGCCTCGCAGTACAGCCGTTTTGGTGATATAATGACGGAATACGGACCAGAATCATTTGCCCGAACGATGGCCTGGGAATACAGCAAAAAAACAACGGAACTCTTCACGGCTGCGATGCAAGGCAAGCCCGGGACACATATCGGCGAAATCGACAAACCCGATGGACGAGGCGAACACGGCTCCATTGCCTGCGGCGATGCTCTCCTCTTTACCTTCAAAGTACAGCGAGATGAAAACGAACCGCTTAACGATAAAATTATCGAAACAAAATACCTCACCTTCGGCTGCACGTCGGCAATCGCCGCCTCGGAAGCACTCTGCTGTATCATCGAAGAACGACAGTTGACGCCCGTCGAAGCACTCAAAATTACCAATCAAGACATCGTCGATTTCCTCGACGGCCTGCCGGATCAAAAAATCCATTGCTCCGTGATGGGAGCGGAAGCATTACAGGCCGCCGTCTTCGATTGGGCTCAAAAACGCGGTGTCAATCTGGCCGCGTTGGGCATCGACATCCATCCCGAAGAGCAGGAAGAAGGGCGAATCGTTTGCAAATGTTTCACGCTTACCGAACCTTATATCAAGCGGAAAATCAAGGAGTTAAACCTTCGGACGATTCCCGATATTGCGAGTGCAATCAAGGCGGGCGGAGCCTGTATGTCTTGCCAGCATTCGCCGGGCGGATTGCAGGATTTGTTAGATGAAGTTTGGGGTCAGGAGTCCACGCCGCCGCCGCCGAGCACCGCGTTGCCGTTGCTGAATGTGTTGCCGGAACCGCCACCAAAAGTGAATCGACCGTCAACAGACTTCAGCCAGCAGGCTCTGTCGCCGTTTCAATTTTCCAAGAAAATTGAAAAATTGCTCAATGAATATGTCCGACCGATGTTGCAGAGAGACGGCGGCGATTTGGAATTGATCGACATCAAGGATACGATGGTTTATGTCGAACTTCGCGGTACATGTTCGTCGTGTGCCAGTGCGGGCCAAACGCTGCGGAACTTGGTCGAACGCACGCTCAAAGAGCAAGTCGATGAGCGGATTCGGGTCATTCAGGTTTAGAGGGGCAGGTTTAGGGCGACTGTTCCTCTAAACCGTCATTCCGGCACACGCCTCGTCATTCCGGCGAAAGCCGGAATCCAGACATTGCGTGTGGTGCCAGTTCCTCTGGTTCCCGGCTTTTGCCGGGATGACGATTGGTGAGTTTCCAAACGCGGCTAATGTCCCCGTTGTCTTCGGGCTTCATAAAATAGGATACCCGCCGCGACTGAGATGTTCAAACTGTCCGCAATGCCCCGCATCGGCAACGTTATGCCCGTAATGCCGTTGCCATTCCATATCTCGCTCAGTCCCTCCGCCTCACTGCCCAAAACAATCGCCGTCGGCTGGCAAAAATCAACAGCCGTATAAGGAATCGTGTTCCCACTGCACCAGGCCGCCGCAATTTGGAACTGCTTTTCCTTGAGCCAGCGGCAGATTTCCGCGGACGGTGCATTGACCATCGGGACGTGAAATACCGTCCCCAAACTGCTGCGGATCGAATTATAATGAAACGGGTCAAGATGCAAGTCCGCAATCATCACACCGTCGAATCCGGCGGCGTCGGCACTGCGAAAGACGGCTCCCAAATTGCCCGGCTTGCTGATTTTCTCAATGACGGCAAGCAGCGGATTGGATTTTTGGCTGATTTTGGCCTCAAAAAGGTCAAAGGTCAAAACGGGTTCTTCGGCCACGGCAACGATTCCATCTTCGTGGTCGCCGTAGGCGATTTTCCGAAAAACGGGCTCCGTAACCTGGCGGATGACCGTATTTTTATAGGGTATGGTATCGTTATAGGGTATAGAAGGGTGTACCGTAAAAATTTCGAGGATACGAATACCGGCTTGGAGCGCCCGATCGAGTTCGCGGATGCCGTCGATGATGAATTTTTTCGAGCGTCTTCGGTATTTTCCTTCGCGCAACTTGACCGCCTCCTTGATTTTGGGATTCGATAAACTCGATATGATGGTCAACGGCTCAGCAATCGGAACAAGTTTTGGCTTATTTTAGCAAAAAAAATTGGCCGCGTCGCCCCGCGTCTCGCCGTCCCGCTGGATTCAAACAAGTCTGTTATCGCATTGTCAACACAATGTGATACAATGTACCACATGGACGCGTTGCATCATCATATTGAAACCATCCGCGAACGGCAAGGCAAAAAATTGCTCATCCTGGGACATCATTACCAACGAGAAGAAGTGATCCTCCACGCCGACCTGCAAGGCGATAGTTTTCAATTAAGTGCCGCCGCCGCAAATAATAGCAACTGCGAAACCATCGTGTTCTGCGGCGTACACTTCATGGCAGAAACCGCCGACATTCTCGCAAACTCTGCCAAAAATCTCGCCCAACGCAACGGAAAATGCGTAAACGTCCTCCTGCCCGACCTTGATGCAGGATGCAGCATGGCCGATATGGCAACGCGCCAAGACGTCGAACGCTGTTGGAACAAACTGTCAGAAATTGTCAACACGGACGACATTACTCCGATCACCTACGTCAACTCAACCGCTGACCTAAAAGCATTTTGCGGGCGACACGGCGGAATTGCCTGCACATCATCCAATGCCCAAGCCGTCCTCGCAGCCGCATTAAAACAAAAACGCCAGGTACTCTTCTTTCCTGACCAGCATTTGGGCCGAAATACGGCTCTGAAGATGGGAATGGCGAGTTCAGACATCGTATGCTGGGACGATATGAAATCCGGCGATGCCGATGCAAATTTCGGCGGGAATACGGCCGAGCAAATCCGCAATAGCCGGGTCATTCTCTGGAATGGGTATTGCTGCGTGCATCAAAAGTTTGTGCCCGACCACATTGATGCAATCCGGTTGGCATTCCCGGAAATCCGCGTGATCGTGCATCCTGAATGTCCCCGGGCGGTCGTCGAAAAAGCCGATGAAGCCGGCTCGACGAGTCATATTGTCAAGCAAATATCCGAGTCGCCGACGGGTTCCGCTTGGGCGGTCGGTACGGAAGCCCGATTGGTCGAACGGCTTGCGAAACAATATCCAGATAAAACGGTCATCAATTTGGCCTTTCAACCGAGTTATTGCGATACGATGGGCTTGATTGATTTGCCCAAATTGGCGGCGGTGCTCGATTCGGTCGAATCAGGCCAGCCGAAAAATGTGATTCGTGTCGATGAGCACACCGCACCGAATGCGCTGCTGTGTCTGGAGCGAATGCTGGCCTGTACGTAACACCATACGATCAATGAATCACCCCACCGACAACCGATTCAACCGACTGATCAATGCCATCCGCTGGCGTCAACGGGCGCAGTGCATCCTCAACAGCACCGCTTGGGGACTCCTCCTTGCGGCATTCATCGTGCTCGCTTTCCCGATTCTCGCAGGCTTGCTCATCCTCGCAGGCATCATCGCCGGTTTGCTCTGCCCGCATTCTTCGCGGCCCGCTCGCTTAATCGACCAACATTACCAACTCAAAGACCGAATTCTCACCGCGACGGCGTTGCTTCGGCAACCTGTCCGCACGCCGATACAGCAACTCCAAATCGCCGACGCTGCCGAACATTTGCAAGCCGTCCAACCGAATGCGGTATCGCCCCTTCGCTTGCCAATGATGCTTTATGCCGCCCTCGTTGTCCTTGCGTTCAACGTTTTGGCGACGGCAATCATCCAGAGCCCGTCCGGTCAAACAGTCGGCAACACCGAAATGGCATTGCAAACGCTTCCGGCAGAAAATAGAGCGTTGCTCGAGGAAGTTTTTGCGAAAACCGAGGAACTCGCGAGGCAGCATCCCGGCGAGCAGCCGTTGCAAGACCTATCCGGGAAAATCGAAGCCTTGCTTGAGCAATTCGGCACCATGGATGCCCGGGAATCGCTGGCAATGCTTTCCGAAATTGAGGACGCGTTTCAATCTGCAATCGGCACGTTGGAACTTACGGCGATGGATGCGTCATTTCAGGAACTGGCAAGGGCGTTGGAACTTGCCGAAATGACCTTGCCGATTGCCCGAGCACTCGAACGCGGGGATTACGGCCAGGCCGCGTTGGAACTCAAATCATTGGATGCCGATGCGATGGAATCCCTATCGCAGGCTCAACGCAAAGCGATGTCCGAGGAAATGCAGAGCATAGCGGACAATGCAGCGGACCGCAATCAGCAACCGTTGGCGGATGCCGTACAGGAAATGTCCGATGCTTTTAATCAGGGCAATGGCGAATTGGCCGCATCGGCAGCGGATGCGTTGGCGAGCGAAGTCGAAAAGCATCATATTCGGCAGCAGGTCGGTAGGGCTTTGGCGAATCAGCAAATGATGCTGGCAATGATGGGTGCAGAGGAGGGTGAGGGCAATATGAGCGGCGGCAAAGGAACGGAAAAATCCGAGACAGACAGGGAAACTTGGGGTGTCGGTTCGGCGGGTAATCCCAATGCCGGCCCGGAAACGCAGTTGCAATCGCAACGGCAACAGGAAATGCTGACGGGAATGTTGGGCGAAGAGGGTGAATCGGAAACAGAAGTTGTGGACTCGCACGAAATGATGCAGGCACAGAGTGCATTGCAATATCGGGAGCGTTTTTTGGAATATCGGCGAATATCGGAGTCGGTCTTGGAGTCCGAACCGATTCCGCTGGGACAGCGTCAGGTGATTCGCAGATACTTTGAAGCGATCCGGCCGGAGTAGGAATCGCCGTTTCCTGGCCTGCACCGCAGGCACAGTGAACATTTACACCTTCTTCACGACGATTTTATACCCAACGACCTGCACGACCTCGATGGGGTGCTCCCTTTCGATCAAATCGCCGCCCGACACCACATCGTACAACTCGTTGCCAATGCGAGCCTTGCCAGCCGGAACGAGAAGCGTTGCCGTTACGCCCCGTTGCCCCAACAAGGCATCATAATTCGCCAACCGCTCCGTCTCTTGAATCGCAACAATATCCTTCGGTTTGTTGGCCGTTTCCAGCATCCGCGAAAAAATAATGCCCAAACAAAATACGCCGACGCCGGATACCGCCAAAATTAACAGCGAATTCCGAAATTGCAGAACCTGATACGAATTCTGCGGAATAATGAATGTCTGACTCGCCATCACCAAGGATGACAGGATCAGCGCAATGCCGCCCAGTCCAAAAATCCCAAAACCCGGTAAGACAAAAATCTCAAACAACACGCACGCAACGCCAGCGACAAACAACATCAGTTCCAACCAGCCCGCCGTCCCACCGAGAAATTGCAGCCAAAAAAACAAGGAAACGCCAACAATCGCGACAAATAATCCGATGCCGATGCCCGGTGTGCTTGATTCAATCATCAACGCAAAAAAGACAATCATTAGAATAATTGCTGACATCCCCGGCGATTGGAGAAAATGAATCACATGGTCCGCCCAAGTCAAATCCGCCAGCAAAGGTTCCTGTTCCAAGCCGTACAACATTTTGAATTCGGCAAAATCGTTTGCCGTCCGGTCAACGAGAAATTGCTCCCCTCTTCCGCCGATGATTTGCAACAGTTCCCCGCGGGGTTTGACGATTTCCAGCCTTCGCCATTGTGCATGGTCGGGGAATTCCGCAAGTTCCTCGTCGGACAGGAAATCCGTTGCGGGCCGCCGTGCTCCATCGGCTTCCTTGACGACGCGGAAAATCTCAATGTCTGGATCGACAAACGCCATCGGCAACGACCAAGACCGCATCGCCCGTTGTGCAATGGATTCCCGAATCATTCGGTGAGCGTCGGCAATTTGATTGGCGGTAAAAACTCGGGCTCCGTCGCCGCCCAAAATCGCGCCGGGCCCCAGCACGATTTCGTCGCAGGCAATCGCAACGATCGCGGCATCCGCTCTCGCATGGTAGGGAATGTACGCGACCGTCCGAACCTTCGTCGAGTCGATTTCCGAAACAAGGAACGAGGCCAACATTAAACTCGCATCCAGGTTCCCGCCGGGAGAATCTATGTAAAGGCACAAAAAATTGACGTTATTCGTCGGGGAATCGATATGATTCCGAATGCTCCGCATCACGGCACCGACCCGGTCTTGGCTGATGACGCCTGTCAAATTGACTCGGACGGCATGGCCTAATTCATTGAGGATTGGAATGACCCGCAGACTATCCGGGGCGAGTCCGAAGGCCCGAACGGCGGCAATCCGGTCTTCGGCAATGCGGTCGATCAGGCCGATTTGACGGGCACGTTCCGATGTCAAGATTCCGTGTTGTCCAGCGGGAATGATGATTTCAGGTTCGGCAGCGAACGTCTCCGTTTGCCGGAGAGTTTCGACATCGGCGGGCGCGATGAGCCGCAGCCCAAGTTCCGTTTCGGCTTGGAGCAGTGCGGCTTGGGAATCGAGCAATTTATCGGCCAGAGCGGTCGGAATGTTCCGTCGTCCGGCAATTTCGCGGTAGGCTTGGCGGTGTGTATCGGTAATTCGTGTTTCGTCGATACCGGCAGCCCCGATTTCAGCGTGCGTTGCCATAATCCGTTCGTTGCAGGCGAGAGCGACGAGGACGGCATGTCCCTGGATGGTTTGGGGCACAAAGGCGACAAAACGGATATGGGAAAAGCGTTCGCTGGTTAAGAGGGAAGCGAGTTCGTAAGCAGCACCGAAATTGCTTCCGCGACCGAAAATTTCCTCATTGGAGCGGACGTTGAGTTGCACGAAGACGGTTTCGGTATTGTTGTCGAGTCGTTCGAGCGTTCTGACGGCGGCGTGAGCGGATTTAGCCGTTAGGGGCAGGTCAATGTCTAGCAGGACGTCTTGAGCGATGGCCGGACTGCAAAGGATAATGCTGACGATAAACGCAAGGATTGTACGCATAGATGAGTAAGGGCGAGAATCCGATGCCGGTTATTGTACCAAAATTCCGATATAATAAACGCTGGTAAATCCAATGCCAACCGGAAAAAATGCTTGCACCATCTTTCGACGAAGCGGTTCGATTACTCAACGACCGAATCAACCTCGAATCGTTGCAACACTTTTCTCCAAACGACATGGAAGGCCGACTCGAACCGCTCCGGCACCTGCTCGACTCGTTCGCACTCGCCGACGGCAAAGGGCCCGAAACTCAATACAAAACCATTCACATTGCCGGCACCAAAGGAAAAGGCTCGACCTGCGCGATGCTGGAAGCCATCCTGCTCGCTCAAGGCCATCGCGTTGGTCGCTATACCTCGCCGCATCTCTATTGCTTCACCGAACGCTTGACGGTCAATGCCGTCCCCTGTCCTCAAGAAGAATTCGCCGAATTGTTCTTCTCCGTTTGCGAACGCATCGAACCCAAAACATTACAATCGCTGACGTATTTTGAATTGCTCACCCTGCTGGCATTCATCTACTTTGCCAGGAAAAAGGTTGACGTTGCCGTACTGGAAACAGGGCTCGGCGGTCGACTCGATGCGACCAATCTTTGCCAACCCGATGTTTCCGTCATCACGAGCATAAGTTATGACCACACGGCCCAACTGGGCCCGACGCTTGCCGACATTGCGACGGAAAAAAGCGGTATTATCAAGCCCGGCATCCCCGTCGTTACGACGGCATTGCATCCAGAAGCATTAAACGTGATTCGCCGCAAGGCACAAACCGTCGATTCGCCGTTTTTCGTGCTCGATGAACATTTTTTTGTTAGGCAAACCACACCGCAATACGGTTTTCAGTACATGTTTGCCGATGTCAAACTCGACAACCTTTCGCTCGCGATGCCGGGCACGCATCAAATCCAAAATGCGGCAGCAGCGATTTCGGCACTTTTGTTGCTAGGCGAAACGTTTGATGCGGATACGATTCGTTCGGGCCTTCGAGGTGCTTCTTTGCCGCTTCGTTTGGAAGTCATTCGGCTTGGCAGTGCGTCGCCGACATTCGTTTTTGACGGGGCGCACAATCAAGCATCCGTGCAAACATTGGTTCAAACGCTTGCCGAAATGTTTCCGAACCGCCGGATGTTATTGCTTTTTGGAGCCTCGTTGGGCAAGGACATTTTGGGCATGTTTTCCGAAATTGCCGGTCGGTTTGAACATATATTTTTAACGCAGTCGTCGACGTCGCATCGCCGATTTCCACCGCAGGAACTTCGCTCAATGCTCGCCTTGCCGGATGCGAAGGTTACGGTATTGGAAGATTGCAATGCTGCTTGGGAGCGTTGTTTGTCGATGGCCGCCCCGGATGATGTAATTTGCATTACCGGCTCGTTGTATCTCGCCGCCGAACTGCGAAAACGCGTTCGGGATTAGAGCATTTTCCCAAATTGGACTGGCTCGTTCTCGTCATTGCGGCAGTGTCAACTTTCGATTATACTGCTCGCTATGTCATCCCCCATCATCACAGCCGCGGGCCTGCGCGGTGTCATCGGCAGAGCACTCAATCCCAACGTTGCCATACAATACGCAGCGGCCTTTGCTGCGACCGCTCCCAAAGGGCTTTTCGTCATCACCCGCGACAGCCGTCCCAGCGGCGAACTCTTTGCTCACGCAATCCACGCCGCTCTCAATGCCCTCGGCCTGCCAACGCTCGATGCCGGTATCACCGCAACGCCTACAACTGGTATTCTCATTCGACAACACAACGCCGCCGGCGGTATCCAAATCTCCGCATCGCATAATCCCAGCGAATTCAACGGTTTGAAACTCCTTTCACACGAAGGCCGAGCAATTTCCAAAGAACATGCCGACCGCGTACTCGAACGCTATCAAAAAAACGAAATTCCTTGGGTTTCCCATCAAAACATCGGCAAATGTTCCGTGTGTCCCGATACAGCAACCGCCCATCTCGATGCCGTCTTGCAAACGGTCAATGCCAAAGCGATTGCCCAACGTAAATTCAAGGTTTTGCTCGATGCCAATCACGGTGCCGGCGCAGTGCTCGGGGCGAAATTGCTGGAACAACTTGGTTGCTGCGTAACCATCTTGGGTGAGGAGCCGACCGGACTGTTTGCACACACGCCGGAGCCAACGGCGGAAAGTTTGGCAGGTGTTTGCGAAATCGTCAAACAGGGCAATTTCGACATTGCGTTTTGCCAAGACCCTGATGCCGACCGGCTTGCTCTGATTGATGCCGATGGCCGATATATCGGCGAAGAATATACGGTCGCACTTTGTTTGGAGCATATTCTTCAAACGGCACGCAAACGGGAATATGGCCGAAAACTCGGGCCGATGGTGATCAACTGTGCGACGAGTCGGCTGTGCGAGGACATTGGCCAAAAGTACGGCATTCCGGTTTTCCGCAGTGCGGTCGGCGAGGCGAATGTTGTCGAAATGATGCTCGAAAAAGACGCAATTTTCGGCGGTGAGGGCAACGGCGGAACGATTGATCCTGCCGTGGGATACATTCGGGACAGTTTTTCCGGCATGTCGCAAATTCTTGATGCGATGACGGCAACGGGCAAGACGATTGCAAACCTTGCCGATGCGTTGCCGAAATATGCGATGGCCAAACGCAAGATGGAATTGGAGCAATCGCGAGTACCGGCAATTTTGGAGAGGGCGGCCTTGGCATTCAAGGATTTGCCGTGTGATTTTATGGACGGCTTGCGGATTGACTATGGAGATGCTTGGGTATTGTTTCGTGGCAGCAATACGGAGCCGATTATTCGGATATTTGCGGAGGCACCGACGGCTGAACGGGCGGAGAGCCTCTGCGATGAAATGGAACGTTTGCTGTAGGGGCCGGAGTCTTGCAAATCCATAAACAGCACACCATCATTTGTTATTATTTTAACATTCCTAATACGGAGGCACATCCCGATGATCAGCACAACGATTGAAATTTCCAACCTTTCGGCAACCGACCGTTTGGGACGTTTGCTTGCCGAATCATTGCCAAACGGCAGCGTTGTCGCTCTCATCGGAACGCTCGGTGCTGGCAAAACGACATTGGTGCAAGCCATCGCAAAGTATGTATGTGCCGAAGATATTGTTGCCAGTCCTACTTTCGTATTGCTTCACGAATATACAACCGGCAGTCGGCCTATCTATCATTTTGACGCGTATCGGCTTGAAAGCGAAGCGGAGTTCAGGTGTTTAAGTCCCGACGATTATTTTGAGGATACGGGATTAACTTTTATTGAATGGGCGGATAAGTTTCCTGCAATTTTGCCGGCTCATCATTTGGAAATTCGCATTGAATTGTTCGGTTCGTCGCAGCGTCAAGTTCATATAACGGGATTCGGCTCGGAATATGAAGCAGTCATACGATTGATTTCCGGAGCGGAGAAAATCCAATGGAATACGATTGAAAATACCGACATGGCGACCCCAACACGCTTTACGAATCGACGCAAATTCTTCCATTAATTTGCGGGAAGAACGCCTCTTCACTCGTTGCATCAGATGACTCAGAGAAACATAAGGCGGACAGGATAAGTATAAATGGACGTGATCCTTGCTCACATAACCCTTGAGAATATCAAGCTCCAATTCCGTACAAATCTGACGAACTATGTCACGAACCCGAACGACAATCATACCGGTCAAAAGAGGTTTGCGGTACTTCATAATCCACACAAAACGGAGTTTGATGTCAAACTTCGTATGATAGGTGCGAGGAGTGGTGGGCAAGTAGTTAACATTAACAATGCTCGTCCACGGGGTTTGACAACGCTGGTTTACTGAAAAAAGGCGTTGAATTCTTCGTCCATAATGCCTCGGTAAAAACGTATTATAAGCATTCTGTCGTGTGGTACGACAGAATGCAACCCCATTCTTGCATCCCTGTCGTGTTCGATTGCTCTCGCTTGATAATCCACCACTTCACGGGTAACTAATTTCGCTTCAAGGCTTCGATGTCTATCCAAGTTCCACGTGAGGTCGCAAAGAGTTGCCGTTAAAAGTAGAGAAGGGTTATACAATGACTGACCAAGTATTCCTGCCTTAAAGGAAAATGTATCGTGATCATTATAATCGAAACTATTAAAAAACTCATACTCTTCTTTTGCAAATTGTATGACTTCCTCGATAGCAGGACGAACCTCTCGAATTTCAAACGACGATGCAAGCAGAAGATAGGAAAATACCGCATATCTTCGTCCCGTGCGGGTCGGTGGTTCATCAAAACGGGACATCGGACGATAAGCATCCTCAACATCTGATGAAAGTGGTATAAGAATTACTCCTGTATGCTCTCCACGCGCAACCTTATCCCGGTCTTCCTGCAACATTGTACGCAACGCCACTAAATTTTCCCTTATATTTTGCGTGAGCAATTCAGCGGCTTGTCTTTTATTCATATTTTGTATATCTTCGTATGCTTTCCGAAACCGTCGGTTGCTCAGAATGACTTTGACATCCCGATGATAGTATAGCCTTTCCCGCCCTTCTTCGTTGCTCATACTATAACCACTAACCAAACTCAAAGCGAATCCCGCCACATATTCCGAAGCACCAGTCAATTTCCGCAATGTTTCTTCTATCGATTCATCTCGCAATTCTGCAATAAATCGCTGGGTACGTTCGTCGAATGCTGTGATAGTCGGTCCCTCTACACCTGTGTACCGCGTTGCATCACGGAGCATTATTCTGGCTTGTTCCTGTTGCTGTGCTCGCCAGTTGGTAAGAACAACAAATACAATGATATTGACGACAATAATAGTAACAAGGATAAAAATATGTTTGCGTTTCATAGGGCGAATGAGGTAAACTGAGCGGCAGTATCAACAGGTTTGCGTCTGTCGCTTGTTGCGTGAAAGATTAGTGTAAATCCGTGAATACAGGAGTGCAAATTATTGTGGTCGGTAAAACTTATTAACAGTTTCTCCGTCGATACTATGAAATTCAGCCAAATTATTAGGATGCAATATCATATTAAGATCACCAAACAAATCAAACTCGACTTCAGCGTCCGGTGTAACCGTTTTAGTGAAAGACCTGCTATAAACGCCAGAGTCTCTGTATTTTTCGCTGGTTGTAAACGTAATTCTATACCGATTGTCACTTACCCACTCTCTAGTTATCCCATCAATTTTTACGGAATGACCATTATTACCATAAGCAACACCTCCGTTCAACAACTGTGCAAACGTGAAATACTCTTTCCAATCATCATTCATCAATGTCACAAAGTTATTAAACCAGATTTTTCTTCCGGTCGAATAACAGTGACAATTATGTGATGGAGTGGCGTTGCCAATTAAGTCATACCCACTATAAACCTGCGTACTCCAAAATGCGTTGACCAAACAACACTATTATAGGTTCGTCCGTTAAATGTAATTGAAGCCGGATAAGTCAGACTTCCAGGCACAATGTGGGAAAGGAATCGTGGGTTATTAACTGTATGCTTATTGGTTGTGTGATTAGGGGTATTAGACGAGTAACTAGCAGAGCGAGTAAAATGAAAGTTCTGATTGCCTATCCTTATTCGAGTATTCTCTCATTTCCCAGAGCCTGATTTTGCTTATAAGTAGCACCATCGCTAATAAATACGGCAATGGCAAAAAAGGCGACGAATACGATTCTGAACGATTTCAGTTTGGCATTTGATGTTCTTTGACATTTTTGGTTCTACTATGATGGAGGGGAACTAGGCGACGTGGAAATTCCATCGCACGTCCGCCATTGTACTCGATTGGCGGTGAAACAACAAGAGGGCAAAATGAGGGGATCCACAAAATTTTGTCAAGCAGAGGAAAAAATGTTATATCGGACTCAAAGCAATAACTCCCATAATTTTGGATTTTTGGAGATAAGTTGGAGGAGATTCGGCATTTCCTTTTATGTTGCCGCGTGAGGGGCTTGGTTTTAGCGAGTCGGCGATTCGTAACGGGACGTTGTCTTCGCCGTTGAAAACAACTCCTCCGCAGCAATCGGCAACGAATTGGCGGTGAGGCACGCTTGCCTATTGTTTTTTGGCGGACAATACCGGACAATGTACCCTATGCCGTACCGTCTCTTCCTGCTCTGCCTGTTCCTCGCCGCCACTGCACACGCTCAGGAACTGCCCGACAAACAACGCAGCCTCGCCGGACGATATGCACAACTCGAACATATTCTCCTCCGACTCGCCGAAACTTCCACTCACTCCAATCCCCGACAAGCCACTCTGCTCCGCCAAGTGCTCGCCGAAAGCAAAGACAAACTCCTCGTCCATCGCTTTGAAACCCTTGTCCTCTCCCTGGAACGCCGACAGTTAGGCGATGCCCTAAACAGCCAAGCCGAAATCGAACAAGACCTGCTCCTGCTCCTCCGCTTGCTCGAAAATGTTAACCGCGATGAAAGCCGGGAACGCGAAAAAGAAGCCGTCCAAGAATTCCTCAAAGACCTTGAAGAAATCTTGCACGGCGAACGCAGTCTTATGCACCAAACGCGACAGCAAGACGAACAAAATCTGCCCCGTCTGGAAAACATCCAACGCGACATCCGAATCGAAACCCAAGCACTCCAGGAACGCATTGCCGAATACGAAGGAACCCAAGAACCTTCGTCTGCCCAACAAGCGATGCAGCAAGCCCTCGACCGTATGCAGCAAGCGGAGCAACAACTCCAGCAGGCCCAGCGAGATGCGGCTCTCGAAGACCAGGAAGAAGCCGTCGCCCGGCTCCAACGAGTCAAAGAGGAACTGGAAAAAATCCTCCGCCAACTCCGCGAAGAGGAATTGATGCAAACGCTCGAAAAATTGGAAGCCCGATTCAAACGGATGCTCCAACAGGAACAGGCAATTCGTGCTCAAACCGACCGACTCATCGACGAAGCCCCCGACGAACGGCAAGCGAAAATCCGAGCGGATCGTTTGGCCATTGAGCAGCAGTCGGTCATCGACGACGCGGAATCGGCTTTGCTCATTTTGCGGGAAGACGGCACGGCCCAAGCGATGGTCGAATCGTTGTTGCAGGCCCGATTCGATATGCTTGATGTCAAGAGCCGACTGGAGCAAACCAAACTTGATGCAGTAACGTTGCATATTGTCGATGCGGTCATTGAATCGTTGCAGGAAATGCTTGATGCGGTTCAGAATGCGATAGCGGAATCGCGGGAGCGGCAGGAAAATCAAGATAATGAGGGCAATCCGCAGGGGCAATCGGGCGAGGAGCCGTTGATTCAACTCATTGCGGAACTGCGGATGATTCGTTCGATGCAGCGTCGCGTGAATGAGCGTACTGCTCGGTATGATTTGGAGATTCAGCGGGCAATCGAGGATTCTGATATTGATTTAAGTCCGTTCCGACGGGCTGTCGAGGAACTTGCTCGGCAGCAGAATCGCATTTCGCGGATTTTGCATGAATTACGCATCGGAAGGATTGAATGATGCAAGAGCCGCGGGGCGTGAGCCCCCCGGCTCGTGCCCTATGCTGGAAATTCAGAATTGTGCGGAGAACACACCAACCGCTGCCAAAAACTCTCCGCCAAAAACGGCGTAAAAGGTGCAATCAACTTCGTAACCGTTATCAAACACTCATACAACGTCCAATACGCATCATACTTCGATGCCAACACTTTCGGATCCTCCTCGGTTGCCGAACTCCAAAAACGATCCCGATTTCGACGCACATACCAATTCGACAACGCATCAACAAACGCATTCAACTCGCCGCAAGCCGAAAAATGATCGTATCGATCCATCGCCTCCGTAACCGTCTTCACCGTCTTGTTCAGTTCGCCGAGAATCCAAGCATCCAACTGCGGACGAACATTGACCGGTCGATAAGGCTTGTCCGAATCCCGTGCCGATTCCAAACAACACGGATTCATCTGGCCGCCGTCTTCCGCAAAAGCATCCGCCTGCATCAAATTGAGCGGCTCGAAACCGTCAATTTTACTATACACTTCGTAAAACGAAACGACGTTTTGCAGCCGCAAAATGAACTCCGGCAAACTGTCCTTAATCGAGGATTCGTTATACCGAATTGCCGTCCAAGGCATCTGATTGGCATAAAAATACCAGCGAAGGGCGTCTGCCCCGTATTTATCGAAAATTTCCTGCGGTTCCCGATAGTTTCGCTTGCTTTTGGACATTTTTTGGCCGTCTTCGCCGAGCATCAAGCCGAGAACGATACAATTTTTGAACGGATGCGGAAATGCAATCGGCAGGCCTGCTCCCTCGTCGTCGACTCCGCCGAACGGAGCGGTCGAACCATCGAATACCATCGTGCTGATTGCCAGCAGGCTATAAAACCAACCCCGGGTTTGATCGAGTCCTTCGCTGATAAATTCGGCGGGAAAATGCTTGCGGAACATCGTAATGCTCCCTTGCAGGTAGGGAAAACCCCATTGGGCGAAGGGCATCGCGCCGGAGTCAAACCAACAGTCAATGACTTCGGGCACGCGGTACATTCGCTTGCCGGGCGCAAAGGGGGAATCGTAATTGATTGCGTCGATATAAGGTTTATGGACCATCATATCTTCGGGCAATTCCGTTCCCTTGTCTTCAGCGGCTTTTTTGGCGGCTTCCCAAACTTCGGTGCCTTGCAGGCCGGGCTTGTCCAAGAGTTCCGCATAAGAGCCGACGGCTTCGGCCTGGCCGGTTTCTTCGCACACCCAAATCGGCAAGGGAGTCCCCCAATACCGTTCCCGGGATAAGGCCCAATCGACGTTGGACTCCAAAAAATTGCCGAAACGCCCGTCCTTAATGTGTTCGGGATACCAGGTGATTCCCTGGTTGTTTTCGAGCATCGAATCCTTGAATTGCGTTGTTTTGACGAACCAACTCTTTCGGGGATATTGGATGAGCGGATCATCCTCGCTCCGCCAACAAAAAGGGTAATCATGCAGGTATTGTTCCTGATGGAAGAGCAATAATTTCGACTTGATGTCTTTGATAATTTCCTTATCGACATCCTTAACCCATTCTCCCGCGTAGGGGCCTGCTTCTTCGGTAAACGTCCCATCGGGCGCGACGCAGCATATCAATTCGGGTCCTTCGCCTTCGGCGAATCGTTCTTGTTCGGCTTGCAGGACCGCGAAATCCACTTCGCCGAATGCGGGGGCTTGATGGACGATTCCGGTGCCGGTATCGGTCGTTACGAAATCGGCCGCGACAACACGCCAAGCCCGATATTCGCGGGTTCCGTCGTTGAGTTTGCCGGTATTCATGCCGATATGGTCGTGATAATAAGTCAGCGGCGGAAGATAGCGGAGCCCGACCAAATCTTTTCCGGCGTGCGTTTCGAGGATTTCGGCAGTTTTTTTGACTTTGGCGGCAATCGTTTCGACGAGGTCTTTTGCCAGGACGGAAAGCCGGTCGTCGGTTTTGCCGGATTCGTCCGTCCAGCGGACGACGGCGTATTCCAAGTCGGGATGGACGGCGGCGAACTGATTGCTGGGCAGCGTCCAGGGCGTTGTCGTCCAAATCAGCAAATCGACGACGCCCATAAAATTACCGTTGTTATAAATTGCGATTGCGGAGTCTTCGTTAAACATCGACCAGGCTCCGCCGGGCAGCGGCATGACGAGCGGAAAACGGACGAACACGCTGGGGTCGGCAACTTGGCGGTATCCTTGCCCGACTTCGCCGGCGGAGAGGGCGGTCCCGCCTTGCGCCCACCACCAAACGATTTTGTAGCCTTGGTAAATCAGTCCGCGGTCGAACAGCGACTTAAGCGACCACCAAACGGATTCGATATAACTTTTGTGGTATGTGACGTAGGCTTCATCGAGGTTGACCCAAAACCCGAGTCGTTCGGTCAACTCTTCCCATTGTTTCATATACCGGAAAACGCTTTCTTGGCAGTGGTGCACAAAGGGTTCGATGCCGAAATTTTCGATGTCTTCTTTGGAATGAATGCCGAGTTCTTTGCAGACTTCGACTTCGACGGGCAGACCGTGAGTATCCCAACCGCCTTTTCGGACGCAGTTGAATCCCTGCATGGTTTTGTATCGGGGATAGAGGTCTTTGATTGCTCTGGAGAGGCAGTGTCCGGGATGGGGGATGCCGTTAGCGGTGGGAGGGCCTTCGTAGAAGACGAATCGGGGCGAGTCTTTTCGTGCTTGGAGCGATTTTTCGTAGATATTGTTTTCTTGCCAGAATTTTAGTATTTCGAGTTCTTGTTCGGGCAGGGACGGGGCATTATTGGGTTCTAGCGGAACGCTCATTGCACGCAGGATCGCTGGTTTATAAAATTTGCTGTCGATTCTACCGCATGCGGAGCGAAAAGGAAAGGGGATGTCTTTCGGTGACACCACGTTAACCGGTTATTCCAACTGTATGCAATAGGCCGGACATGGATGTTCAATTATACATGTTTTACGGAAAATGCCGATACGAAATCGTAGTACCGAACAAAAATGGCCGGATAGAGTTTGACTTTTTCGTTTTTTGTAGCATACTCTCTGCGACGACGGCAAAGCAGTCTTGCCCGTTCCCATTTTTTTCACCCCCTATTAAAAAGGAGATTTTCCAATGAAAAAGAGTTTGTTTCTCGTATCATGCTTTGCGGTGGTTCTCATGTTAAACAATGTGAGTATCGCCCAGGAAGCACCCTGTGTCGATCATGCAGTGCCATGCCCTTGCGGCGTTGAGGTTGCGGTTCCGATGGTTTCGTTTCCCTACAATCATCCGGGCTTGAGCATCAACCCGCGTGATGTACGGCGAGCGATGCGGCTGGAGGCCCGACTAACCCAACGGCACATGCGTTTGGATGCCAAATTGAATCCGGCACCTGCACCGGGTTTCCCGTTCCTGCCTCCTCCAGGAGTTGATCCGTTGTTGGTCAGCGGTGGTCCCTGCGATGTGGAACCGGTTGGTTTTGCTTCGACCACAGGATTTGTTCCGGGCACGACCATTCAGTCGGGCCGAGTGAATGCTTCGATCCAACGGCACAATGCGGGTTCTCCGGTGATTAACTTCCTGTCGATCATTCGTCCCACGACGCCTTATCCGGCCTATCCGATGCCTGTCCGATAGTCGCGGTGCGGCAATTCAAAGTGAAAGTTTGAATGCCGGATAGGAAACACCGAGTTTTCTATTCCGGCATTTTTTTTGGACGGACCACTTACCGTTCGACCTGCCTGACATTCTCAATCGCATCGGCTAAACGTTGAAGCGTCTCCGCATCGCGACGCAATACCGCCTCAAAGTATTGATTGAGCACATTGCGGATAGGCTCTTCCTCCTTGCTGAGTTTTTTCGTTTCTTTAAGCGGCACCGTAAAATCGCCAAGATCGCCACAAAGACGCAATCCTAATACGCGAACAGATGGAAATTCATGCCGGATAAGCCGATCTAAAGCCCTGCCATCATCGCCTGCTGCCTCGGCAAATGATTGACGGCATAATTCGGCCAGCATCCGATGTTCCGGCTGAATAGACATGGTGCCAAGCCAATTTGCGAGGATGACTTGCCCGAATTCATACCGCTCCGACTGCAACATCATACCGCCCTGCGACGTGACCTGAAAAGGCTGAATCTGATTGTCCGCCTGCCAAACAATTTGCTCGCCTTGCCGAGGAACAAAGCCCAAAATCGGGCTGGTTTTCGGCCCTTGCGATTCTGAAGCACGAGCGTTCGTAGCCGGGATTGTGATTTCGGAAAATGAATCGATAAACAATGTGCTTTCCGTTCCCTGCACGCTTACCGTACCGCGTGCCCGTTCCATTGCAATGCGAAGCGATTGATTCGGACGCAGCGGACGAATGATAATCCGGCCATAATCCACGAAAATACCCGGCAGACCGTTTTCGTCAAGCGGCAAGATGCAAAGTTTGGCATCGCCGATCATTTCGATGCGAAAACTGTCGGCAAGTTCAAACGTTCCCCGAAAAGGATCGGACGTCAAAAGATATTGTTCCGCATGAATATCAAAGGGCAGGTCGGGCAGTTGCCAACCGTCGCCGACCGAGTCGGCGGAGAAAATCACGCTGGGATAGTTCGTTGAAATAGTCCGGCCAAGTATCGGACGCTCTTGCAATGCGACCTCTGTCTCGACAATTTCGGCCGGTACGACGGATTCCGGCGATTCCGCTTCGTCAGGCACTTCATCCGGCATTTGCGTGGATGCTTGCATAGACGTTTGCATAATCGCATACGGCGGCCGGGCTTGGGGGACTGACGAATCGGAAACCGGAGCACGCGGTGGCAACGCCGCCGGCGGGACTGCGGATGGCGAGTCTATTGGCGACCTCGATACCGGCTGGATAGGCTGGAACGCAATGATCGCATCATTTGAACGGATTGATTCGCCTCGGATGATTTCCGGCAACACGCGGTCGGATGGGGATTCCAACCGAGCGGCGGTGGTCAGCGGAAGTTCGGTCGGCAACGGCTCCGTGGCCGGCTCGTCGATGTGGGGACGACCGGCAGGAATTGACGCCGCAACTTCGGGAACCTCAACTTCTGAGATTACCGTGTGCTGGAAGGGATTATCTGTATCGCTATGGTCTGGCAAGACGGTTTGCGGCACCGTTCCGACGGAAACGGCAAAGGGGTCATCCGGCAACGATACGGCAACGTTTTCCGTTGGGGCTGTCGGCATAGCGTAGCCGGTTTGCTGAATGGGTTCGGCGGGACGGCTGTCGGGCTGTTCCCAAGCCGGTGTAGAATGGCCGGACTGGGCGAATGGAGTTGCCGCAACGTGATAAAACACATCCGGTTGCGGAACAATTTGATGGTAGGGATTGCTGGAACTCACAGGCCGTTCGGCACTTCGGACCGGGGGATATTCGGAGAGCACCTCGCTGTCCCGTTCTTGGCTTTCTGCCGTTTGGCGTTTGTTTTCTGCCGCCTTTTTTTCAATTTGTTGCCAACCGAAGAGCAGCGTGCAGATGCACATACCGATCATCAAAAACGTCCAAATCGGCGATGAAGCCTGTCGGCCCGGCGCATTCGGTTCGTGTGTAACTTGCGGGGCAGTTCTTTGAGGAAACCAGCGTTGCCAAAACGGCATGTTCTTTGCCGGTGCGGATTCCTGTGGAACGCCTTGCGGATGAAAGTGCTGGGTTTGCGGTTGGAGCGGCTGCGGCGGCTGGTTCAGCGGTCTTGGCGCATTGCAGGCTTCATAGCATTTGAGTCGGCAATCCCTGCTGGTTTGAGCGGGTTCGCCCAGCACGTTGGTCAGGACGTGATGAATGGAAGCAATTTCGGCCAGATATTTATCGGTCGAGAGGCAATAGGCCTCGAAGTTCTCTTGGACATCCTTGGACATTTGATGATCGAGGTATTCTGCAACGTAATTGGGGTCAAGTTCTTCTCGTTGGTCGATGAGTCCGGGCACGCCGAGCATTGGATTACGCATGACGTATCGTATTCGGTGCAAGGTATTTTCGGCTTGAGTGTCGTGTGCCAGCAGTTGTTCCAACCGCTGATGCTGTTCGACATCGAAGACGTTGTCTTCGAGGGCCAAAAGGGTGCGCAGCGAGAATCTCATTGGCGGAGTATGCAGAAATTGCGGAACTGGGTCAAGAGTGGAATCGGAAAACGGTTGCGTTCGACTTGTTCGGCCCTACCTCCCTCAAAATCGTTATTCCGGCGTAAGTGGGGAACCAGCCGAGTGGCGTGCGATGCGGCTAACACCGGAATGCCGATGCCGAATAAATCTATTTGCCAAACTTCGCCAGCACATCTTCCATACTTGGTTGGCCGATTTCCTGCAAACTGTACTCGACCCGCGTAGTCGGCTTGGCTATCTTGATGACACGACCCAAATCTATCGGCGTTGCAATAATCACCGAATCACAATCCGTTCGCTCAATCGTTGCCGTCAAATCCCGCATCTGCTCCTCGCCGTAACCCATTGCCGGAAGCAACTTTCCAACGTTAGGATAAATACGGAACGTCTCCGCCAACTTGCCCACCGCATAAGGCCGAGGATCAATAATTTCCGCCGCTCCAAAACGCTTCGCCGCCACAATGCCCGCTCCAATTTTCATATCGCCATGAGTCAACGTCGGCCCATCTTCAATCACCAATACCCGTTTGCCCCGAATAACATCGGGATTTTCCACACTGATCGTCGATGCCGCATCCACCACGACGGCCCTGGGATTGACCCGTTCGATATTCTCACGCACCGCAAGGATATTGTCGTAATCCGCACTGTCAATCTTGTTAATCACGACGACATCCGCCAATCGCAACGTAATTTCGCCGGGATAATAGGACAATTCATGTCCCGGACGATGCGGGTCAACGACCGTAACCATCAAGTCAGGCCGATAAAATGAAAAATCATTATTGCCGCCGTCCCAAAGGATTACGTCGCATCCGCTGGGGTCATTTTCCGCCGCCCGAAGGATTGCTTCATAATCCACACCGGCGTAGATGACATTGCCGCGGGCGATATGCGGTTCGTATTCTTCCATCTCTTCGATGGTGCAGCGGTGTTTGGTCAAGTCGTCGATACTGGCAAAGCGTTGGACTTTTTGGGCTTCCAGGTCGCCGTAGGGCATCGGATGGCGGACGGCAATGACTTTAAGGCCTTTTGCCATAAGGATTTCCACGATGCGTCGGGAAGTTTGGCTTTTTCCGCAGCCTGTTCGTGCGGCCCCGACGGCGATGACGGGTTTGGTGCTTTTGAGCATCGTGTTTTTATGTCCAAGGAGCGTAAAATCCGCTCCGGCGGCATTGACTTTGGCTCCGATCCCCATCACGGTATTGTATGAAATATCGCTGTAGGAAAAGACGCATTCATCGGCATCGAGTTCTTTGATAAGGCGTTCGAGGTCATCTTGCGGATGGATTGGAATGCCATCGGGATAGAGATGTCCGGCGAGTGAAGGGGGATATTTTCGTCCGGCGATGTCGGGAATTTGTGCTGCCGTGAAAGCAACGACCTTGTAGGCCGAATTGTTTCGGTAAACGGTATTGAAGTTATGAAAATCGCGGCCTGCCGCTCCGATGATAATAATTTTGCGTTGGGTCATAGTGAGTTTTTAAGTTTGTATATTCAATCTTCGCAATAAATTTCGCCGAGCCACTGCGTCCGGTCAAGGATTATACAGTACCGAAGCAATCAATACCCCCGTGGGCAGCCCAAGTTTGCTCGGGCATAACGATCGACGAAGCCAGCAGACGGGGATTTTCGATATTCCTGAACCTTGTTCTGGGGTGAGTTGAATCATCTACTGGTCCCATTATACCCTATTTGTTCCGTAAACGGAGGCGGGCACGGCTGGAAAGCAATCCGTCAAGAGATAACGGAATCAAAGAAGGGCGACGTGCATATCGTTTTCTGGTTCCCGCCCTGGTTCCCGGCTTGCGCCGGGATGACGAAGGGGCGTCCAGCCCCATTCGGAGTATGCACTAGAAACTGAACTGCGTTCCAATGCCCAAGTTAAACACACTGTATGCACCCTGCGACCAGGAGAAATTCCAGTCGCCATCAAGGAACAACGTTGCCGTTCGGTCCTGATTCAACCAAAGATGCGAACCCAAACCCAACTGGCTGTAATGATACCCCAAATTCGCACCGCGGACACTAAACACATCGCTTCCGCTCGTAAAGGATTGCAATGATGTCGGATAACGATCCCCCGTCAACCTAACCATATAATACTTTCGCATTTGGATACCGCCGCGAGCAAAATAACTTTCCGTGTTGAAGCCAAATCGGCCAAGCGTTCTCGCAAAAGTCATCGCCCTGTAGTCCATTCCGTATGTTCCCGACGTTGCACCCTGTGCTTCCCGGTTTTCAGCAATGTTGCTCCCGTTATTCGACCACGAGCCACGGGAACCGGAAGCAATCTGTTCGCGGTAAGCCTTTTGCCGGATGTTTTGATACTCAAAACCCAATACCGGCCGGAATACCATATTCGGACTGACCGTGAACGGACGCGCAAATTCGAGTGCATAATTGAACGAACTTCCTTTCGTTGTCCATTCGTAATGGTCATTGATCCCGAATATGTCATTCAAGTTATAGGACGAGCCGCTTGAACTGGTTGCGATAAATACATCCCGGTTGCGGATATATCGGTCGCCATCGTATGTTTGATACCCGCCGCCCATAAAGGAGCGTATTTCAAACTGTTCATACGGAGCAGCAACTAAGTACATACCAAATGCGTAATCATTGCTGCGTACTTTATCGCTTCTCGACTGCAAAGTCGCATCATTGATCATTGCCACACCGCCAATTACGGAACTTGGCGTCAGATTCCATTCGCTTCCGATCATCACGCCGTTGCGGTATGATGTGAATTTGAATGAGTTTTGATCGCCATCCTTGTATGTATTTGAATGCGTATAGGCACCCCATACCGAACCCGTTCGTTGATAGGGACTTTGTCCTCGGAACTGTCCACTGGGGCCAGCCGCCATCGGAGGCGCAAACTGTTGTCCCGGATGCGGCGTTCCTGGTTGGCCATACTGTTGCAACTGGCCCGTTTGTGCATTTCGGAACACGACATCGCCGCGACGACCGGTACTCATACCACCGACGCCGTAACCGATTCGATTGAATAGGTGATCCGACGGCGAAGTTAAGTTCATCACCACGCTGTTCGCACGCGTCGGAGCAGCAACCTGGCGGAATACATCCCGTAATACATCAGGGCTGTTCAAGCCGAATTGGAACGACAACGCAAGGCCGGGATTCGTCAGCATCGCTTTATCCAGCGTACGGGCAACCGACAGGACGTTGTAATTGTTACCCAATCGGCGAACCCGATTGCGATAGTAGTTGGGATCATCAATCACGGTTAACACCGCGGGCGATTGTCCCGATGCCATCTGGATCGGCAGTATATCGACATTGGCAAAGACCCAATCGGTCGTCGAACTCGTGATTCTTTTCACCGTTCCATCGGTATATCCTTCGCTGGCAATGATGATGAAGGAAGTCTGTTTTTCCTTGCTGGCCGCATCGGCGTCCAAGTCGAAAATTCGGTCTGCCTGGACGACACCGCCGAGTTGCGTTTCTCCCAACAGGGTGATCCCGTAGTTTGCCGGAGCATTAAGGTAGGCCGGCGGGACAGTTCCATAACTGTAGACATCATTGGTCCAATTCGCACTATCAATCCAGTAGGCCGGAACCGTTCCATGCACGCTGACGACGTCGCTGAACCCGTACCGCCAAAGGAGTTTATCCAAGTCGGTCAATTCAAAGCGGATATTGTTTTCTTCAAACAATTTTCGGTTCAATCGGGCACGTTCCGCAGGATTGTTGTCGTAACTGTGCAATTCCTGCGGGGTTAATGTCAGTGCGAGCAGTTTTCGCTGCAATTCGCCACGTCGCGTTGCGTCGGTCAGGTATTCGAACTGTTCGTACTGGCTCAACAAGGGCAAGCCCGTCGTTGTATGCACGAATGCCGAAGGACTGAACCACGAAAGATGCGTTCCCAACTTTTCGACGGCAATCGTTTGCCAATCTTCGCGGGAAATTTCCCCTTCCTGCAGCAGCGAAGTGTCGTAAGTATTCGTTGCGGAATTGAACGTTGCCGTTGCTCCCGCAATGTTGGAGGCGTATTTGCCAAACACATCGCCGATTCTATCGTTGCCGATGGTAACATGGTATTGCCCGTGAGCAAGTTTTTCTTCGGCATTGTAGACGGGATTCAACGGGTCGTAGACCGGCCGCGTCGTCTCATCCATCAAATACAGATGACCGAAAATCGTGATTGTCCCGAACTGTCCGCCCGGCACGCCCCGCATCGCTTGCTCGACCATAACATTGTTCGGCGACTGCGAAACGGTATTGAGCATGCTTCGATAACCTGTTTTTTCCAGTTCGAGTGCTTGCCATTCATTTTCGCCGACGTATCCGGGCAAACCGGGAGCGAGGATACCGCGGTTAATGAAATGTCCCTCGAAATAGTCGACGCCGAAATTGTAATCCCAGCGTTGGGCAATTTGGAACATACCATTACCGGACACAATACCTTCGTTGAGGACATCGTGAATGATCAAGCGTTCGGCATAGTCTGGACTGGCGGTGTACGGCGTCGTCGGATCGACCGCGAACCAAGAATCATTGAGCATAAGGTGTCCCGTCTTTTCGACGTATACATCTCGTACGCGGATGCCTGGATCCTGGTAAATATCGCTTCCGATCACTCGTTCCAGCACGTTGCGGTTAAAAATCGTGGTTCCGTCGGTAAATCTCAGGTCGACGCTTCCGCTTAAAGTGTAAAAGGGATCTAAAACGCCGCCGCCGTAGATATTTCCGCTGAAAATATCGCCATCGCTAAACACGACGAGCGTTCCATCCTGCGTGTATCCTGCCAGCAATTCTGGCACCGAAAGGCCGGAATAGAAATCCGCCGCTCCGTAATGCAGGAATCTGGCCAATGCTTCTCGGAAATGCCGATAACCGTTGGGGCCAGCGGCGTAACCGTAGGAGTTTGCAAAACTTGGGAGCACCATCGATTCATAGTTCCCCGAGTTGGCGTTTTGTCGTCCTGCGAGATACCACAGGAGCACTTCGTCCAGCACGATGGAGCGTCCCGGAATGTTATCCGCCGTCCAGGACGGTTGCATATTATCGGCGAGATACCCATCGCGGTGTCCCATCAAATAACTGGGGCCATCTCCAGATAGCCAGCCGATTCCAAGGATTTCGTCGTTGTAGGGCGAATCGCCGGGGTGTCCGTGATGCCAAAACGCCGAAAGATGACCGTTCATGGTGCTTTCCCATTCAGCCGCACCTATCGTTCCCGAGCCGCCAAAAATGTACGCGACTGGGTTGTAGAGTGTAACAATATCGCCGTGGACACCCGCATTATCGAAATGGAAGTTGTCTCCATTGTCGTCATAGAGCAGGGTTGGATCGTACAGAAATTTCGCACGATTGGCAATCGTCATCGCGTCGAATGCCTGGAAATTCTTTGCTGACCGGACGGGATTTTCGGGAGTAAACAGCACTTTGGAGAGGTTACTCACATCATTATTATCGCCGATAGCAACTTTGCCGACGTGTGCCTGCGCTCCGAAGGACATTGCGGCCCCGCCGCCCCAAAGTGTACCGCCCGTAATGAGCGCATCATCGCCCAGTGCGGATATTTGTCGGACCGTGGGCCCGTAGTAGACCGACCACGGGTCAACGTTTGGCGGCAAAATGACTCCTTCCCATGCCAGTGATGTTCCGACAATATCAATTCCGATACCGGACGTTTGGTCAAATGCCGAAAAGAAGCTCAACGGGTCGCTGCTACCGTATTGGCCGCCGGTTATTCGGACGCTCGGGGCGTCAGGATGCACCGTCCAGCGCTTGGTGGCATGGTCGTATTGCGTAAGCGGAATGGGATCGCCGCCGTTCACTTGGAGCCAAAACACTCGGCTTGGCTGCGTGTTGTAAGCGATAAATTTCCCTGCAATCCTTTGGTTTTCACTGTCGCTTCTGCTTGGGTCGTAGAAATGCACTCGGCCCCAGCGGTCCGCATCGGGATCGTTTGCATCGACATAGTACACATTACGCAGCCGATTTCGATCCGTTTCGGTCATATCCGAAATATCCCAGAAGGAAATTTGTATTCCAGCCCGGTTTGGCGCGCCGGCGATCACTTTTCCTTCGACTTGGATTTCGTGGAAACTTCCGCTATATCCGACTCCGCCGTCGACCGGATGCGCATCATCACCCACGATCGCCCAAAGTTGAATGAGCGAATAACGGTCGGTGATACCGGTACTGCCGCCGTAAATCAGGCCACTGCTGTCGATGATGTATCCGCCTAAACCACCGCCAGCGTAGATACCGCTGGTTTTGTCGATGCTAATTCGGATCGTATCCATAAAACCAGGCTGTCCCTCACCGGTATTGCCGAACGAAATGCCGGTATTCGCGAAAATCCAGGAATTATCGTTCAGTTGGATTTGATTATATCCATAAGCACTGTCATGTTGGAAGGTCGAAGGCCAACTGGTAACATAACGGCTCATATTGAGATAGACGTTCTCTATTCGGCCCGGCATGTACCCGTGGACTTGGGCTTGGATTCCAACCGTAGGGCCGTTGATATCGTTGATACCGTAGTAGGTATACTGCGCTTCGGCTCCCGTACCGGGATGGTGTTCCATAACGGCACCGATGGGATTTCGCAGCATCATAACATCATTACCGGCAATGATTCGGCCATTGACGCCCTCGGACCAGATTTTATCGCCTGCATGGATGATCGTCCGTGCCTGTTCCGGCGCGCCGGGCGTTCCCATTTCATATTTCCCTTTACCGTTATCGCCAAAGACGGCAATACCTTCGCCGCCGCCGAGGTTAATGGTAATGATTTCTCCAGTAACCGGATCAATGTAGATAAACGTGTTTTCGCCTCCCGGTTCGCCGATTTGCGTATTGTAAAGTTGCAGACCGGCAAGTACCGAAAAACCGTAACCCGTGAGAATCAGTTCATCGTCAACGACTTCAATAATGGGATCCCGGGCAAATACATGCAAAATTCCTGCCGTGCCGCCTTGAATTCGAGAATCGAAAACGTGGAGCGTACCGTGATTTTCAATCGCGTTGCCTTGGCTTGCAATAAGCGTGCGAGCATCGCCCGCAAATTGGTGCGAACCCTTCGGAAGACGCTGGTTTATGTAGAGCGTTCCTCCAATATGTTCTCCCGTGATGAGTTCCGACTCGGGCAATTCATCATCGGGAAATGGAAGTTCGTTGAGCGGCGGCAAAACGACTCCGTCCGGCACGTTGACATATTCAAACCAAACGACGCCGAGTTGGTAAATTCCGGGCCCCAAAAGGGTTCGGACGTTCGGCGGAAGGTCGGCGTATGTCTGATAAGGACCGTCGGGAAACAGAATGATATTGCCGTCGTCAAATAATTCAAATTCTTGGTAATCGCCGGGAAGCGCATCCCAACCGTTCATGCTCGGATCGAGTTCTAATTGGGCGATCAGGGCGGGATCATTCAGCGAACGAAATTCGTTCGGCGGATCGAAGTCGTAACGGAATCCGATGGTGATACGTTCTTGATTGCCTATCATTTCGACTCGCAACATATAGATACGTTGCACCGGTTCCGTCGTGTACGTGTTGATACCGTTCATAATGGCGGGTTCGCCGGAAGCGACGCTAATCACGGCTCCGACACCTGCGGCATTGATAAACGAAGGGCCGCCTCGGTTCTCAAAAACGGTTCCGATTTGATCACTCGTCGGCTGATTGATCGCGGTTGCCGGTATTCCCTGCGGGCCGATGATTCGCGTAACGCCATCGTTGCCTACGCTGATGGTCGCGGTCGTGCCGAGGATAATATCCGTGGCAATCGGGCCAGACCTGTCAAAATAGGTAAGGTTCATTCTCGGCGGCACTGGCTCCGGCGGCGGAAGCGGTTCGCCCGGATCAATCCACGGATCTTCCGGGTCTGGATCTTCCGGGTCTGGATCTTCCGGGTCTGGAGGCTCCGGCGGTTCTTGCGCCTGTACGCTATTCATCTTATAGGGTGCAGAGTCGCTAATTGGGCAAACAACGAGCGCAAGAGCCATCAAAACGGCAACCAGAGTGAGCAATCCGTTGCGAGTCATGCGTTCCATCCTCTCTAAATATGCTCGTTTTCCTTGCGAGCCTATAAACATTCCTACCGCAATTATCGGATGGTGGTGCTTGTCGGCTTGACAGAAATTCGCCGATTCTTCATTTAGATAAAATATAGCGGTTACGCCGGGTCCAAAGGCGAGGCGTATCCCAAAATTGGCCAGGAATTCCTTTCGTCCGTCCGGTTTACGCCGGAAGGACGGCTTTTTTGTCCAGAGCAATTTTTAATACGCTCTAACGGTTATCCGCAAACCGCTCTTTATCTTTTCGGGAAAATTCAGTACCATCCCCCGACGAACTTTTACGAAGGAACTGTTGCATGATTGAATCGGTACACGTTTCCGTCATGATCCAAGAAGTGCTCTCGCTGCTAAACCCTATGAAAAATAAGGTTTACATCGACGGTACTCTCGGAAATGGAGGACATACCGAAACAATTTGCAAATGCGATGCAAATGTGATCGCCTTTGACCGAGACCTCGAGGCTCTAAACCGAACCGAAAAACGACTCCGCTCGGTGTTCGATGAAACATCGTTCCCGATTCGTTTTGTTCACGCCGATTATCGGTTTTTTGCCGAAGCACTCGATATGCTGCAAATCGAAAAAGTCGACGGCTTACTCCTCGATCTCGGCCTGTCAAGCGATCAACTGGCCGACGAAAAGCGAGGTTTCAGTTTCGACTCCAAAGGCGAACTCGATATGCGTTTTGATACGTCCGAAGGTTTGTCCGCCAAAGAACTCCTGGAAACCCTGCCCGAAAGCCAAATTGCCGACATCATTTACCGATTCGGCGAAGAACGGCACAGCCGAAAAATTGCCCAAAAAATCGTCGAACGACGCCGAAAAGAATTGCCGATTCAAACCGCCCACGAACTTGCCGAAATCGTTCGGCAATGCGTTCCCAAAAGCCGAAAAAATCCGATTGATCCCGCAACGCGAACTTTTCAAGCCCTTCGCATAGCGGTCAACGACGAACTCGGAGCCTTGCAGAGCGTATTGGAGATGTTGCCGGAACGCTTGAAGCCGGGCGGCATTGCAGCCGTCATTTCGTTTCATTCGCTGGAAGACCGGATTGTCAAAACCGCCTTTCGGGACCTCCGATATTGGAAAATACTGACCCCTAAACCGATTACCGCCTCGGATGATGAGATTGCCCGCAATCCCAGAGCACGCAGTGCGAAATTACGAGGAGGATACAGGCTATAGATTTAGAGCATAGTGTTCTATTTTCCAAGTCTACCGCCTTTCGCCTACAGCCAACAGCCCAACCATGTCAAAACGCAACCATTTCAATCGACCAGCCCAGAAGCCTTACTTTGCGGAAGTCCGCCAAGCCGAATCGGACAGCGATGCCCCGAACGAGCTGGCACCGTTTTTGCCGCCGATTGTCGTGAAAGATGCCGAACAAGATGTCGTTGACGAAGATGAAGACGACGACTGCGAAAAAGTATCGTACCTCAATAAGGCCGGTTCCTTCTTGTACGGATGTTGCGAAAAAACGACCGCCTTGTCCAAATCTGCAACGGCATGCACTTGGAATGCCTTGTGCAAGATTCCGTCTTACTGCGTACTGCGTTGGGAATCCGAGGAATCAACCGAATCGGACGACACACCAAAAGCCGCCGTAACAGTGGAGAACGATGCCGCAGACGCCGACGAATACGACGAGGATGAATCCGAACACACGCCTTCCCGATGGTGGGGCGTCGGCATCAAAACGGCAGCGTTGGCGGCATCGGTATTGGTTCTCGCAGGCGGATACATTGCGTTCAAGCCGATGCTGGATACGCTGTTGGAGCAACCGCAGGGCACGGAACTCGCCTCCAAAGAGCCGGACACCGGTTTTGACGCAGTGCCGGAGATGGAACACGCCGATTTTAACAAAGAGCCCGGGACGGAGCCGTTTGCGGTGCAGGCCCCGGACAACGATGCGTTTGCGGGTAATCCGGGGACTGCGATGCACTCCGTCCCCGGCTCTTTAGCGACGAGTCCCGTTCCCGACTCTTTGGCGGCAAGTCCCGTTCCCGATGCTTCGGAACTGCTCAACTCGTTCGGTTTTGCGGAAGAGCGTTCGCACAAAGAGCCGGAAATGGTGCCGCTTGCGGTGCAGGCACCGGACAACGATGCGTTTGCGGGTAATCCGGGGACTGCGCTGCACTCCGTCCCAGGCTCTTTGGTGGAGAGTCCGCTTCCCGGCTCTTTGGCGGCGAGTCCGATTCCCGAATTTTTAGGAGAAATGCCGGCACCGTCCGAACCGCCAGCGAATTTGCTCGCGAGTCTCGCCGCCTTGCAGCCGCTCGCTCCAGTGGAATCGCCGATGCCTGACATTGCCGGGCCGCAATTACAGCCGCTGACCGCAATGGCAACACCGGAATTGGTTCACGCTCTGCCCAGTGCTCCGATTGCGTCGGATTTCGCTGTGAGTCCAACTCCGCCGGTCATCCAGACGATTCAGCCGACGGCCGTCCAGCCGACGATTCCGATTGTCGAAAATGTTCGGGAAATTGTCCCAATGATTCCGGCGTCGGGCTTGATCGAGGAAGTCCCGCCGCCGCCCCCGCCTGTCCTTGCGGAAGCCGTTCCGGTTCATCCGGTGTATCCGAACGAATTCGCCCCGGCTATTCCGACCGATGCGTCCGCGGCAACGGCCTTGGCCGCATTGGAATTGCAGCACGCAACACCCACAGAACCGCAGATTGCAGAGCCAGCACCGCAATTTTCGCAAACGGGGCCGCAATCGTTAGATTTAGGCTTCGCACCGACAATCCCGCAATCCAACGACTCCGGCTCGGCTGATTTTTTGACCGCCGAGTTTTCTCCAATCCCGATTATGATTCACCCCAACGAAACTGCACCGTTGATTCCCCAAGATGTGCCGCAGCCGGAAACGCCCGTCGTTGCGGCCGTGCCGCTTGCCGTTGCCGAATCGACACCGCGGATATTACCCGCCGGTAGTCAGCCGATGGATTGGCAACTTTGGGAACAGATTCGCGAGTTGCGAGATGAGAGCGAGTCGGCTGCGGCAAACCTGCGGTTTGAGGGGGCTGCGCCGACTGCTCTGACAGCGGCACCGGCAACGGCTGAACCGGCATTACGATTTGAACCGCGAAATCTTTCCGCAAGCAATGCGACTTTGAGCAATGCGTCGCCGACGAATGAGGTTGGCCAACTGCTCAACGATGCGATGCAGGAATTTAACGGGTTGATGCCGACGAGCGTCGCGATGTCTGATGCGGCGGATATTGCGGGGATTCTTTCGGATTCGGGCAGGGTTCCGCCGCCGGTTTTTGCGGACCCGAGGCCAGCGTACCGGAATGAAGCGTCCAACCAGTTGGCCAGTGCGGAGGCCATTGAAAGGAGCGTAACGTTCCAGAGTCAGATTGATGCGGAAATATCGCGATCGCCAGATCAGACGCAGCATTATGTTATTCAGCAGGGCGATACCTATATGACGATCAGCGATCGGTTTTATGGAACGAGTTTGTTGTATACCGCATTGGCGGCACACAATCAGCGTCAGGGTATTGGCTGGCGTCCGGCGGAGGGTGTTTCGATAGAGGTTCCTCCGGCGGAGTATTTGCGGGAGCAGTACGGGGAGGTTGCGCAGCGTCAGATTCGGCAGATGAACACGCAGCAGGCCTCGGTGCGATATGTAGTGCAGGAGGGCGACACGATATTTCGATTGGCGACGGACAAGTTACGGGACTCGAGTCGTTGGCGGGAAATCTATGCGTTGAATGCGGATCGGTTGCAGGACATACGGTCGCTGACGCCTGGAATGGAGATATTGCTTCCGGCGGAGACGGCACGGCGGTAGGTGGATAGAGGGAAACGCAACCGTCCTACTGTCCGAAGCGAATCCCTAGATAACTCTCATAGCGGCGCAAGTCCAGCCGGCCTTCGCCGACCGCGATTTTCACCGCACAATCCTCCTCGTGCGAATGCGTGCAATCAGGAAAATAACACAAGTTTTCATAAGGCCGTAAATCCCGAAATAGGCCAAAAACCTCTTCAGGGATGATGTCCCAAAGCATAAATTGACGCAAACCCGGCGTGTCAACGACATATCCGCCAAACGAAAGTTGAATCAACTCCGCCGTCGTCGTCGTATGCCTGCCCTTTTGAGCATTCCCAACTTCCGCAACGCGAAGTTGAAGTTGCGGATCAACCGCATTGAGCAGCGACGACTTGCCCACTCCGCTCTGGCCGGAAACAACGCTCGACCTGTCCGAAAGCAATCGCCGAAGGTGTTCCAAACCGTAGCCGGTTTCAACGCTTAATAAAAGCACCTGGTATCCCATCTGAGCATAGACGCCGACGAGCGGTTGCAGTGCGGCGGGCTCGACAAGGTCAATTTTGTTGATGCAAACGATCGGCCTGATCCCGGATTGCTCCGCCGTGAGAATCATTCGGTCGATCAAGTTCGGTTTCAAAGTCGGCTCTGCCGCACTGGCAATAATCAGAACCTGATCGGCATTGGCAACGATGACGTGTTTGCGTTGTTTGCTCGTTCGGGCGATGGTCGTTTTCCGCGGTTCGACGCGTTCGATCATTGCGTCGCAGGGGGTATTGTGAGCCGTCTCGCCCTGCGGGGCGAAACCGTTCCCGGCGGGCCGAATCATCACATAATCGCCGGCGACGACGGGCTGACGTTGGTCGGTCGAAAGCGTTTTCAGGATACGGCGGGTTACGCAATGGAAAAGCCGACCGTCTTGAGTTTGAACGACGCTGCTTGCCCCGTGAACGCGGAGAACACGTCCGGCGAGGAGTTTTTCGGTATTGACCTCGGGCAGAACGGCGAAATCGCCTCCTTTTCGTTGTGCATCGTCGGCGAGTTCTCCGATAACGGTTCTTTTTCGGGAAAGTTCGCTTTTTCCGCCGATGCGTTCGGAGGCGATTTCGGACTCTTCGGTGAAGCCGTGTTCTTCAAATTTCCGTGTCCAATCGCCGACGCGGGTCCGCTGGGTGCGGTTCTTGCGAAAATCGACACGGAGTTTCTTGGGTTTCATGGTGATCATTATACCCGCCAAAACCGCAACCGTGAGATTGCGGAAGCACTCGGTACTATCTGCAATAGACTTGTTCGGATACAATCAACGGCCGGAGAACGCCGTCGTGATACCGTTTCCCTAACGAGTTATGTCTAACATTCGCTGGAAATTACGATTCGAAAACCTGCAAAAAGTCTTTGCCCAACTGGAGAAGGCTTGTGCACAGGACGAATACAGCGATTTGGAACTTGCTGGACTGGTGCAAACATACGGATTCACGTTTGAATTGTCCTGGAAAACGCTGAAAGACTTGTTGACCTCCGAAGGGTACGAACTGAACAGTCCGCGGGAAACAATCAGAAAGGCGTTTGAAATGTCATTGATTGACGATGTCGAACGTTGGTTCAATGCCTTGGAAAGCCGCAATGTGCTCTCCCATATTTACAACGAATCAACGGCAAAGCAAGCCGAAACTTGGATTAAAAATGAATTTATGCCCATGTTGCGTAAATGCGTTGTCTCCCTTCAAAGTAGAGCAGAAACAGAATGAATGATGGATTAACGCCGCAATACCGCAAGATCATTCGAGAAATTCTGGCAAAGGCAACCCGGATTGACCGGGCGGTTTTGTTCGGCTCGCGTGCGACGGGAACATTCGGAAGAGCATCGGATATTGACTTGGCACTGGAAGGGCAAAATCTTGACCTTTCCGATGTGGCTCGCCTCCGTAGCGAATTTGCGGAATCGTCGTTGCCCTTCGACGTTGACGTTATCATACGGGCGGACATTGCTCATCCAAAACTTGAAGATTGTATCGAAAAACAAGGTATTGTGTTTTATGAAAAATAGATCCGGGCCCCTGGAGTCCTGGACTTTTCCCGCCGCGTACAGTACCATAGCGAAAACAGTACGGCACTAAATTGTTTCTTCATGCAACGCACATTTCTCGGTAACGATCAGCCCCTTTTGCACCTGACGGCAAACTATCTGATTAAACGCTACCACCAAAAAGGACAACTCAATCTGCAAAACATGATACTCGTTTTGCAAGAACAACAAGCAATCAGCCGACTCGAAGAAATCCTTGCGGAAAAAGCCGAAACACTCGATCCCGCCTGGTATCCGCCCGAATTTCTGACCATCGGCGCCCTGCCGGAAAGATTATACGAACTCAAAAAACCCCTCGCCGATGATCTGACCCAATGTTTCGCCTGGCTCGCCGCCATCGACCGGCTCGACAGCGATAATCCCGACCTGCTGTACCGCCTCATTCCCTCTCCGCCCCGACAAGATGATCTCGAAGCCCGAGCCGCACTCGGGCGAATGTTCGCAAAACTCCACCGCGAACTCGCCGCCGATACCCTCGACTTCATCCACGTTGCTGAACTTTGCCGAAAACTCAACATCGAATCCGAATCCAACCGCTGGCACGCCCTCGCCAAACTCCAAGAAAAATATCACGCAACTCTCGACTCCCTCGGAATTTGGGATGCCCAATCCGCAAGATTATTCGCACTCGAACATCCCGAAGAATTCGAAATAAAACATGCACAATTCCAAAATGCAGGCACGGAAATCCTGCTCGTCGGCGTTGCCGATATGAATTTAGCCCAAAAAGAGATGCTTCGGCATTTTCAAGATATTATCACACCGCTCGTGTTTGCTCCCGAAAGTTGGGCAAACCGATTCGACGATTTCGGCTGCCTCATCCCGCATGTTTGGCAAGATGTCCGCATCGAAATCAGCGACGAGCAAATCCATATCGTCGAATCCGCAAACGAACAGGCCGAACAAGTTTTGCGGTGCTTGACCCGCCTGCAAGGAAAATACGCTCCGCCGGAAATCATCATCGGCGTGCCTGACAAGCAGGTGATTCCCTTCATCGAAAGACAACTTGAACAAGCCGACGTCAAAACGCGGCTCGTTGCCGGCAAGTCCATTCGGCAGACTTCCGTCTATCGGTTTTTGGAAACGCTCTTGGCCTATATCGAAACGCCGTCATTCGCTCATTATGCAACGCTGGTTCGGCATCCTGACGTTGAAACATCAACTTTAATATCGGAACTTGACCGCTATCACACGGACCGTTTGCCGGTCGATTGGCAGGTCGAAAACACCCCGTTTTGCGAGTTGCTCGACACGCAAGACCTTGCGGTAATTTTGGATAAAATCATTTCGGAGCAAAACAAAGACGATGCCTATCAAAAAATCCTTGAAGCCCTGTCGCAGATTGAAGAAATCCCGGCGAAATTGCTGCCGGATTTATCGCTTGCCGACACTATCCGTCTCGTTTTGACGCAAGTCGGCAGTACGGCAATTCCAATACCGCACGAACCGAAAGCGATCGAACTTGTCGGTTGGCTCCACCTCGCAATGGATGATGCGGAAATCATCATCGTGAGCGGAATGAACGACGGCATCGTTCCGGCCTTTCAATCGTCGGATATGTTTCTGCCCGACACGATGCGGCGCAACTTGGCTCTCGAGGATAATTCCCGGCGATATGCCCGCGATGCGTATGCGTTGTCTTGCCTTTTGGCAACCCGGCAAGATGATCCCAAACGCGTCCAACTCATCGGCAGCCGGCGCAGCGTCGAGGGCGATCCGATGTTGCCGAGCCGATTGTTTTTCGCTGACGAGGATGAAATCGTTGCCAAACGCGTGAAACGGTTCTTTGCCGAACGGCGAGAAGTGTTGCCTAAAATCCAATTTCCCGCCGAATCAAGGTCGACCGTTGTCTTCGCTCCGCCGCAGATCCCGAAAAATGCTGGCAGGGCGATTCGCGAAATGAGCGTTACGGACTTTGCCAAGTACAAACGCTGTCCTTACCGCTTTTATCTCGAATGCTGCGTGAAACCAAAACTTCGCACGCTGCACGATGCCGATACGGAACTCCCGGCGGGAGCGTTTGGGTCGATGATACACGACGTGTTGGAGTTGTTCGGCAAGACGGGGGGAATCAAAACCTCAACTTCGGCGGGTCAGATACGGGATTTTCTGGTCCGGGCAATTCGGGAATTGGTTCGCCAGCGGTATGGCGAGCCGTCGCGTCCGGTGATTGCAATTCAGGCGGAGCGGGCGATTAAGCGTTTGGAGGCTTTTGCGGATTGGCAGGCGAGTTGGGCTGCGGAGTATGAAATTTTGGCAACGGAATTGCAGTTTGAGGGGGAACGATTCTCGCTGGACGTCAAGGACGATGCCATGCGGTTGCGTGGCCGGATAGATCGGATTGATCGCCACAAAAAAACGGGCGAGTTGATTGTTTGGGATTACAAAACGGGCAAGATCCTGGATCCGCGGCAGCACATCAAGGGAAATGATTGGGTCGATTTTCAGTTGCCGTTGTACTACCATCTTTTGGGGCAGCATAGGGAATATGCAGGCGATTTGCGTCGGGGCTTTCGGTTGGGATATATCGTTTTGCCCTCGGACGTTACGAAGACGGGCAGTGCGTTGGCGAATTGGGATGGCGTGATGTTGCATACGGCTTTGGACGAAGCGCGGCGGATTGTTGCGAGTATATGGAACAATGAGTTCGATATGACAACTCCGCCGCCGAGGAACTGTGAAGCGTTCGCGGCAATTTGCGGCGATTTTTGATGTTTTAAACAAATCTTGCCCAATCTTGCCCTGACAATGTTTTTTTTCTCCCCCTAGTGGGAATCTTGCCCATTTCATGGTATAATGCTCCCTATGGTGGAAACGAAAAAACTCATTACGGGAGAATTCAGCCGAACGCTCGACGATCGGTACAGACTCAGTCTGCCCGATGAGTTCAAAGACGTTTTCAAGCCCGAAGCAGGAAAATGCGTCATCGTCAAAGAAAATCCAGGACATCTGTCGCTTTGGGACGAAACCACCTGGAAACAGCACCACGATACCCGAGTCGAAATGGTGCTGCAACGCCTCAATGCCGGTTATCTCGGCCAAAATATGCCCGATATTCAGCGATTCGGACGATTGCTTTCAACCCGGCATCGGCATATTCAACTGGCCGATAAAGCGAGATTTTTGCTGCCCGAAGGTTTTAGGGATTTCCTCGCCGTCGAGCCCAAACAGGAAGTGATGCTCATCGGAGCGAGTTTTTGCATTGAAATTTGGCATCCCAAAAAATGGATTTCGTACATTGAGGGCGACATGCCGCAGTTCGGCGATTTGTTGGAAAGTTTGTTGAATAACAAGGTGAATTAAGCAAAGGAACATTTTGATAGAGCCGCCTGAAGTTAAGTTCGGCGTGTCCGTTTTGCCCCCCGGTTTGTCACCCGGATGAGGAATGCAAGTGTATCGTAAACGGATCACGGGAAAAGAATGTGGAGAGACATTTTTTTCACCGAACGGCTTCGGGCGGTTTTTTGTCAATTCCGTACGGGAATAATTTTCGGAGCGGGAATCCGCATCCCGCTGGGCTTCCCGTATTTTTCGACGAGGCCTTCGTAATTGTAGCACAGAAACTCCCAAAGACCTGCTGGCGGCTCTTGCTTGAGCCAATGCTGTACCAGGCGGTTTACCGTTTGGTTGTACTGTTTTTTGGAGCCGTGAGCAAACCGGCGACCTCCAAATCGGCGAAGATCGCCGTTAAAAAGCGGACTGATGTGGTAGAGTTCATGGACAATCGTATCGAGTTTTTGCGATAACGGCAACTCGATAAATCTCGGCACATAAAAGTACAATATGTAAAGATATTCGATTCCGTCTGGCCGAAAATGTTTCTGCACCGTCCAAATACGGCCCCGGCTTTGGTAAGTGGAATCGCCGTTTTCAAATCGGAGCGGCGTGGCCGACGCGAATACGCCGTAGGGCTCGCTGTTTTTCGTTTGCGAAAACCCGACGGCGACCCTGCCCATGTCGATATGCCGCAATTCCGGCACGCGGAAGCAAATATCGCCGCACACTGCCGCAATCGCTGCAGTATAATCGAATGGCATAGGATTTTTCATACGAATCCATTGTACCAAAGACGGGAAAAAAGATACGCTCGACGCGTCAGGGAATCAGGCCAACTACAAGTTTCAAATTAGGTAGGTTGCCGACCGCCGGGCGGCAACTGCGGTACCCCGCATATTGTGGCGTATATGCTTGTTGCCGTTTTCCGGCCTCCCAGTCGGCTACGCCGACGCACCCGCCCGGCGGTCGGCTGCCTACCTTTCCTGATGTGAAACTTGCAGTTGCCCTGGGCAGAGAATATACCCCTTGAGTAAACGCAACTTTATGCTAGAATCTGCGAAAATGCTGCCGAGCAGGTACTGGAAGTGAAAATATGGCAAACGAAGATTCTACTCAAGGCGGATTAGTCGATAAAGTCGTTAAAATCAAGCGGTGCGCTGCCGTCGTGAAAGGCGGACGACGCTTCAGTTTCGCTGCGATGGTCGTCGTCGGCGACGGAAACGGCCGAGTCGGTTGGGGATACGGCAAAGCAAACGAAGTCCCGCCCTCTGTAGATAAAGCCGTTAAAGACGGGACGCAAAAACTCCAGACTGTCCAAATGAGCGGTACGACCATCCCCCACGAAGTGAAGGGACGATTCGGTGCCGCAAAGGTTATTTTGGTGCCGGCAAGCCCCGGAACCGGCGTGATTGCCGGTGCCGCCGTGAGGGCCGTGTGCGAAGCATGCGGCATTAAAGATATTTTGACCAAAAGTTATGGTACTGCAAACTCGACCAACGTCGTGAAAGCAACCATTGAGGCTTTGACGAGCCTCAAAACGCAAGACGAAGTAGAACGATTAAGAGGGGTTTCACTCACATGAACATACACGACGTAAACGAACAAGTTAAAGCAGCAAGAAAGCCCCGACGGGTTGGGCGAGGGACGGGTTCCGGCCGCGGGAAAACCTCTCAGCGGGGACACAAAGGATTCGGTTCCCGATCGGGTTCGTCGATGAATCCGGTCTTCGAGGGCGGCCAGATGCCGTTGGTCCGAAGGGTTCCGAAACGGGGGTTTAACAACAAAACCTTTGCGGACGTTGTCGTTGCGGTCAATTTATTTGACCTCGAAAGGTGTTTTGACAAAGGCGACAAAATTACGCCCGAAACCTTGAAAGCCAAAGGTCTTGTCAAAAAGGGATTCGACAAAATTAAAGTGCTCAGCAACGGCGAATTGAAGAAATCACTTGACGTGTCCGCACATGCGTTTTCGGCGGAAGCCCAAAAGAAAATCGAAGCCGCTGGCGGCAAGGCGACCGTGTTGCCGGGGAAAAAACCTGTCGTCAAGAACAAGATGGGATCGCGGAAAAAGCGACTCTTGGAAGGCCGATAACGGGAATGCGATAACGTGAATGCAAGGAGCCGGTGGGGGAGTTTATTAGAGCGAGTTGCCCTGGGCGATTTTGTATCTTGGATTCAACGCCGCACGGACACATCTCCCAAGGAATACGGCTCCCGGTAGTGTTCCGGTTGCAAAATCGGCATTTTCAATGACGCTGCACCATAAGCGGACTTTGGCAAATGGATGTTAAGGTGGTACTCCACACCGGGAATCAAACGACTAGCCGTGAACAAACCCTCGGAATCGGTTTCGCAATACTCGGATTCAAACGTTTCGACCACGGCGTATTTCGGACCAAAAGGGGCCTGGGAACCAAAATCATGGATTCGCCTTAAATCCAAACTGAACTCATAATTGGCAAGAGGGATGCCAGTGTGATCCACCAGGCGTCCCGTTGCGGAAAACCTGGGGCGCAGTTCAACAACAAGTCCGGTTGCCGAGTCATTCGGGCCAACATCAACAACGGCGGCATATTTTCCGTTTCGAGTGTGGAAAAACAGCGTAGCGGCAGATTTTGGTATCTTGATGGGAACCTCTTTGCCGAATCCTTGTTCGTCAATGTAAAGATTCCGTTTGCGTCCTGCGTCGGATCGAAAAAAACTGGGAGCGTAATGAGAATAGAATGTAAAAATGGTATCCCTATAGGGAATTGCCTCTCCATTTTCGTCCAAAATAACGACGGTGCCTTCAAGATTTTCCGTGTTCAGAGGGCCTAATCCTCGAAAAAACATCGCAACGACGAGAACGAATGTTACCAAGACACATCCCAAACTAACCCACTGTGCATGAATATGTTTTCGCGGAGTACCTTCGGGACGGGAAGCATTTTCTTGACTCATGATTGTTTCCTTTTTTGCATTGCGGACTCTGCTCGACTGCATTCTAGAACGTGTCCGTTTTTGTTATGGACAAAAAACTGTCATTCCGGCACACACCGGAATGACGGAAGCGATTACGGACTGGAAAAATGCCTGTCCCGTAACGATCTAAGCATTCCCAATGCCGAGGGCTTTATCGCGGCAACGTTCGCGACAAACTCCGAAATATGCTCTTTTTCCGTAAATCCGACAATCATCGAATGCACATTGTTGAGGTCCATCACGAACTTGGTCGACCTTTTTCGCATATCAGGATCATGTGCCATTCTTTCTTCGCCGAGCACTTTCATTGCAATGATTCCCTTGCCCGCTTCGTAGGCTTTCTTAGTGGCCCGAACCGCTTCTTCCACCGTTCTGGGATCATTTTGTCGGCCATCCATCGCCATTCCTTCGCTGTTTATGCGGACATGTACGACATCACACCAGTCCGTTTCGGCTGCCAATTCCGTTGCCGCATTGGAATGTGAACTGATTCCATGCGCCCGAATCAAGCCCTCCTTTTTCAGTTTTGCCAAACTTTCCATACCCGTTTCGTATTCCTGAACCCAACGGTCGTTCAGCATGCAATGTATCTGCACGATGTCGATGTATTCCGTTCTGCATTCCCGCAGGAAGCGTCTGACGGTTTCCTCGGGCAGCAAGCGTTCCCTTTCGGGAATACCATCGCCGTGAAGCCAAACCTTGGAAACGAGAATATAACTATCGCGAGGCTTATCTTTGAGTGCTTCCGCAACGACATCGTGCGTCCCGTATAAGTCGGCAAGGTCGAAATGCCTAATTCCCATATCGTAGGCATAACGCAGCAATTCGATGGCTTTTGGATAGCCAGCACGGACGAGGTCGGACCGCCGTTGCCAACCTCGCATACCGGTCCCGAAGCCGATTAGAGTTGTTTTGATATCTTTTGTCAGGGGATGCCAAACCGGTTCGACAGCATCCGGCATCGGTGTTGTTTCAGATTGTGTTGCTCCGGCCAAGGGTGTCAGAGTGGCCGCACCAGCCGTCATCGTTGCCAGACTGAGAAAATCGCGTCGTTTCATCGTAATGCCTCCGTGTAGGATTGGATACGATGGCCATTTTAGCATAAAAGGTTTTAGTTTTCTAGATGTATAGACAAAGGTCGGCGACCTGCCTATTGCAAAACTTGCAGTCGTCCAAACGGGGTATCGCGTGTTGCAGTTTTGCCCGCATTTGCTACAATGCCAGTGCAATGGTCCTCTATTTCTTCACCAGAAAAAGCAAATCATGTCCACAAAAATCCTTTCGTTGGTCTTGTCCGGCCTCATTTTGACTGCCGCAGTTGTTTCCGCTCAAGATTGGCGCAGCGGCATTCCCTGGGAAAAACCGCCGATTGTAACACCCGGTGCCAAACCCAGCGATCCGCCATCCGATGCCATCATCCTCTTCGACGGAACCAATATGGCCGAATGGAACAAAGAATGGTCCATCGTTGACAGCGAACTCCATCTCGTTCCCGGAGATGGAGACATTACCACCAACCGCCGATTCGGCAGCGTGCAACTGCACATCGAATTCGCCACGCCCGCCGAAGTCAGAGGACGAGGACAAGGACGAGGCAATAGCGGAGTCTTTTTCGGCCCCTACGAAGTCCAAATTCTCGATTCGTATAACAACGACACGAACTATGACGGACAATGTGCTTCCATCTACAAGCAAACACCGCCGCTTGTCAATGCTTCCAAACCGCCGGGAGAATGGCAAACGTATACCATCATATTCAATCGGCCTGAGTTGCGGATCGATGACGGCAATCTTCTCGAAGTCGTTCGGCCTGGATATATTACGGTGATTCACAACGGCGTGCTTGTTGTGAATCGTCATGAACTGTTGGGTTCGACGGCTTGGCACCGTCCGCCGGAATATGAGGCTCATCCTCCGACGTTGCCGATTCGGTTGCAGGATCACGGCGACCGCGTTCGCTTCCGCAACATTTGGGTACGGGAGATTCCCGATGTGAATGTCAGGCCGGCTCCAACGCGAGAACCGTATTTTCATCAATAGAGCGCACCAATTTTGCACTGGGCAAAAACGGAATAACGGTAATTTTGTCCAGGCGTTCCTACTTCTGGTTCACGTTTCTCTGCAATGTTCTTTTTGCGGCACCGAGCGAGTTTATGCTGATGGGAATGTCGTTGATGCGGAAACATTTGTCGTTGCGTACTTGGTGTAGCCGAGTGGAACGCAAAGGGATTCGCTTTTGAAGACTGCACAGATGCACAAAATCGTTCTCGGACGCGTGATAAATATATGCCATTTCGTATTTTTAGCAGAACTAAAGGATTCCACTGCCGAACTAACAGGACAGGCAAAACCTGCTGGCAATGCAAAATCCCGACAGGGAGCCTTTAATTGCCTCCTCAACACAGCACAAAAACTATCCCAACTCCCTTTCCAAACTGTTGATTTTATCCCGAAGTTTGGAGGCTCGTTCATAGTCTTCGTACTGAACGGCATCGTCCAAGTCCCGACGGAATTTGATGAGAAGCATTCGCTCCTGGGAATTGCCGGATTTCCTCACAGGCACCTTGCCGGTATGTTCATAGACTCCATGGATGTTCAAAATGAAAGCATCAATCTGTTTGCCGAAAAATTCGTAATCATGAGGACATCCCAAACATCCTTGGCTTCGGAGATCATGAAAACTGATGCCGCAGATGGAACAGGTTTGCTGATCCAATTCTTGCAATTCCTTGGCTGCTTTGTTGAGAGAGATTTTTTGGGGCAAACCTTGCGACAGCATCGCATTGAGGTTTCCGGCCATTTTCCCTTGTATGGCCGATTGGTTAAGATATTCCCGGGCGTGTTCTTCGCAGAGATGCAGTTCTTTCGGCTCGGAACCCATCAATTCGGAGATATGAAACGTTGCTTCTTTGTTACATTTTTGACATTTCATGTTTTGGTTCGTGCTCGGCGACGGTCAGAACATTGTACCATAAAACGGCAAAAAACAAATCGCATGGCATAAAACCAGTAGGGAGTCCAACCACGCCAAAATTACCGAGTTATGCATGATCCGGTTAAAATTTGATCTTTCATGAAAATGTGTAATGATATATAATTGAATATCTGCTACGCAATTCGTCCAGGATCCTTCATTTTATCTGCACGCAAAGATCACAAGCAGAAAGTATCCTTCTTTGGTTTTAATGGTTGTAATAACGTTCTCAAATGGTTTAAAAACATCATCCGATATCTGCGACATTATCTGCAAACGTCATATCCCCTTTCACCTGCTTGTAGGGGGGGGCGTTGCCGGACTTGGATTGATATGCCCGCATCGTATCATAGCATAACTTCCGGCGATATTCATAAGACAATTCATCATGCTTTTTCTTGGCATTGGGATTCGCATTGTATTTTTCCTTTGCCAGCAGGTCAAAATTCTCCGCTTCGGCAGGACGAGGAACGCCTTCTCCAATGTCGATGTAGGGAATAAAAACACACCGGCAATTCGGGTGAGCGGGCAGCACTTTGACTTCGTACAACTTATTCGGTGACCATCTCTTGCCATCATATGAACCACACTCAAGGCCTGTCCGATGATCAAGCGTTGCAAGCCATTGCACTCCATCAATCACTTCGGAATTTGCACGATACATTTCAAGACGACTCTGATTGGCAGTAGTATTGCCAGTAGTTCAGTATCTTGCTCACCGATGGCTTCGGATAGCATTTCGGCAACGCTATTCGCAACACCCTGTATTTGGGAATGGAAAGACCAGATGGTTGCTTTTACATCATGACTCATTCTCTTTTTACAATTCATTGGTATCCCAATCGGTCAGAGTGCTGGGATACAATTTTTCGACGATGCCGTATAGATTTCGTTTCGATAAGAACGGTTGCCCCGTACTCATGTTTGCACCCATGAGCGATACAAACTCTTGAATCGTTCCCTGACTCGCCATGTAAGAAGTATCTACTTCGCAGGAAATGTATTTGACCGGCTTCTTCTCACGACATTCCCGGGTTTCCAAACTGCGTGTCTGGATAGGGATTTCTGTCCAGCATTTGCGGGAATTCGTGGTATTTTTCCCAGGATTTTGGGCTATCAACGTTCCCAAAGGGGTTGCATTTTCCTTCAAAATAGGCGGCTAATTGGGTTCCGTTGACGACTTTTGGGGTTTTCGTTGCCTAAAAACGAAAATTTATTATTGCAAGCCGTTATTTTGAAAGGGTTTGCGAATAAGGCGCCGCCCGGACTCGAACCGGGACATGGCGGATTTGCAATCCGCTGCCTTAGCCATTTGGCTACGGCGCCAACGATGTACTTATTATCGGCAAATTCTGCACAAACCTTAAGATTTTTGCCAAAAACAGTGCAACAATGCCGAATAGTCTAACGAAAAGTTTATTTTTTGCAAGGTATCCGGCGAACAGCGCTGCGTTCCCGAACTTTTTGGCTTCCCGTTACTCCAAAACCAAGGCCAGACGGAGCCCAAAGCCGTAGTACCGGTACGCAGGATCGCAGTGGCTCCGAGAGCCTGACCGGCAAAACTCGACAAAGTCGGACCAACACCCGCCACGAAGCACCCGATATGAGCCCCTGTCAGGCCCCATAGGGTCCGTTACCGCACCGCTAGGATAATTATCAAACCAATCCAAGCACCATTCTCGGAGATTGCCGTGCATGTCTTTCAAGCCCCAAGCATTCGCGGGAAAAGAACCAACTTCTGTTGTCTGCCCGACTCCGATTCTTCTTCCGAAGTTCGCCTGCTGCGGCGTGAGCGTATCACCAAAATGATACGCCGTCGTCGTGCCCGCTCGGCAGGCATATTCCCATTGGGCCTCTGTCGGTAAGGAAAACTTGTACCCCTCAAGAGCGGCGGGCGTCAGCCCGCCGGTGGAATCGGCGAAACCGGGGGACTGACGTCCCCCGCTCTTGAATTCCGCATTCAATTTCGCGATAAATTCCTGGCACTCATCCCAAGAAACCGTGTCCACCGGAAGTTTTTCACCATTGAGATAACTCGGATTATTCCCCATTACGCTTTCCCACATCGCTTGCGTTACTTCCGTTTCGAGCATCCAAAAGCCGTGAGAGAAGGTTACGGATACCTCTCCCGGTTCATCGCCCATCATGAAATTACCCGGCGGGCACCAGCGGAATGCGTATTCTACGTCGTTGATGGTGAGTGTTACGCGTTCGCCGGGTTTGTGTTCGGCATCCGGCGGCGGGGCTTGTCCGATAGAATTACCCGATATGCCGAAGCAAATCAGGGATACGGCCAGTCCCAGTAAAACGGACAGAAGTCTTTTTTTGTCATTTGGTTGCATTTTCATAGCATTCTCCTCGACTTGGTTGAGAGTGAAAGGGACAGCAGCACCAGGCTCCTGCGTGCCGTTTCATGCTACCGAGCAAATGGCTAGGAGTCAAGCAAGGCCTATCTCGCCGATCCACAACACATTGCAAAGAATCTCGGCCAGTGTTGGGAAACATGTCAACTGACGGGGAAATTTTGCCGATATGCCAGATACCCGTCATTCGATTTTTTAGCCCAAAATGCTGCGCACGCTTTTTTTCTGTGTACTCCTCGTCGGATTTGCGATGCCCTGTTCGGCACAATCTGCCAACGATATTGACAAGCACTTCACCGCCGACATATTGAAAATTACGCTGTTTGCCCGAACGAAAAGCGAGAGAGATTTCTGCGATTACGTCATCCAAAAACGCAATGACGGCACATTGCCCACTCAAATCATCTACAGCGTTCACCAAAAAGCGGTCCAAAAAGACCGCAGCCGACGCTTCGCCTATTTTAAGACCGCCCTCGAAATCGTGTGTAAACGCGAAGGGATCCGGCTATAGGAATCCAGAAAGGTCGGCGAGTGCAGGGCGATGCGGCTTGCACCGGAAGGGCCGTTCCGTACAAGTCTATAAAAACAACCCATCGCCCTATGCACATTTCCCTATCCCACGAAGCCGGTTTAGGCCTTTTTGATTCCGATCTCCACGAACTCGGCAAGCAAGCCGATGCCGAACGACGCCGACGGCACGGCAATAAGGCCTATTACACCGTCAATGCTCATATCAATCCCACAAATGTCTGCCGAATCGTTTGTCCGCTTTGTGCCTTTGCCGCAAAGCACCACGACAATAAGGCATACGTTTTAGAACTCGATGAAGTTTTGCGACGGGCAGACCGTGCCGTCGAGTTCGGAGCAACGCAACTGCATCTCGTCAGCGGAATCCATCCCGACAAGCCGTACGCTTGGTATCGCGAAATGATCGCGATGCTTCATCGAACCTATCCGCATTTGCATCTGAAGGCTTGGACGGCCGTTGAAATTGCGGCATTTGCTCAAAATACGGGCAAGAATTTTGAATATATTTTAAGCGATTTGCAATCGGCTGGCCTGTCGAGTTTACCGGGCGGCGGAGCGGAAATTTTCAATACGGAAATCCGAAAGAAGATTGCGCCGGACAAAATACCTGCCGAAATTTGGCTTGAAGTGCATCGGACGGCCCATAAATTAGGCATTCCAACGAATGCGACGATGCTTTTTGGACATTTGGAAATGCCGAAGCACCGCATGGAGCACTTGCTTGAACTTCGGAAATTGCAGGATGAGACCGGCGGATTTGAGTGTTTCGTTCCGCTGGTATTTCATCCGAAGAACACGCAGATTGAGGGCATCGCAATTTCGCCGCAGGCCATTTTGCAAACGATAGCCGTTTCGCGGTTGGTATTGGATAACATCGCTCACATCAAGGCGTATTGGGTAACGTTGGGGGAATCGTTGGCGCAGATAGCACTTTCGTATGGAGCGGATGATTTTGACGGAACGGTTTTTGAGGAGCGAATTCATCACGAGGCAGGTTCGCTTGCCCCGTTTGGTTTGTCGGAAGCCCGTTTGTTGGAGTTGATTCGCGGGACGGGCCGTGAAGCGACCCGCCGCCCCTGAACCCCTACTCCGACGTCAACTCAAAATCAAACTGGTTGCGGCCACGAACCACCGTCGCACTGAACGGCGTCGTCGACGCATTCGCATAACGAGACATTCCAGGAAAAATCAAAATGCTCTCCATTTCGGGAATCATCTCGCCCGAACCCGGCTCCTCAACCATCCGACCCGTCGGAATCGACCTGTGTTTGCTGATCGTTACCGTATATTCCCCGGGCAACGTGCCTGCATCCGGGTTCCCCGCCATCGTTTGCAGCAAATACTCGCCCCGTTCGTTGGTTCGGCCAAAACCAGGGGCTCCTTCTCCATCGTTTTTCGGGCCAAATGTTACCGAAGCACCCTCCAAAGGTTGGCCGTCCAGCGTCACAATGCCGCGGACAGGCTCCGTTTTGAGTCGGCCATCGCCGCAGCCGACGATTGCCGCTAAAAAAAATATCGCGAATGTTGTTGTGATGATTTGTCTCATTGGTTGTTTATGGTTAATTTGTTAAAAGTGAGGAGTCAGGAGTCAGTAGACAGGAGTTAGAATAGGAATGGTTGACTTCTGTCTCCTAACTCCTAACTCCTGCCTCCTTATTCCTACAGCGATGCACTTTCCCCGCCGGAACGGCTGCCGAGTGCCCCCCAAACGCCAAACGTCGATGGTCCCGTAAAGGCATGTTGATGGCCCGTATGACCATGGGCGGCACCTAAACCTTCGTGAAGACGGCCAGTTTCAATCGATTCGGTAACAAACCGTACCGAACCATCAGAAAACGCAACGTTCGCTCCGCCGGGATGATTACTGCTTGCAGCAACGAGCCACGACGATGCTCCACCGCCGCCCCCGTGGCAAGAAGGTGCATTCGGCGGCAATACGGTACTGAAAAGCGTCCCGCCGCCTTCGCCAATTCGTCCATCCCCCCAACGGAATCCTTTTGAATTACTGTCGCGGTTGCTGTCGCCGGAAATCCAGGCACTATGCAATTCCTGGTCCGGTCTGAGCATACCATTGGGGCCGCGAACTTCCGCACAGACGCTGGGCGGCGTGTCCATTCGCTCAAACTGTCGGTCAAATCGGGCGACTCCGCCCCGGATGGTGCGGTCGGTTGTACCGTTAGCAATCACCGACTCGGAGAACATAATGGTATTGGAAAGTCCGTCGGTAATCGCAGTGAACAGCATTTGTCCCCAGATACCCGTCCGCCAGTTATCCCCATTTGATGTGGCATAAGAGCGAAAAACGCCGCGGGCACCTTGCCGCCATTCATTCCAATCGAGCCCGAAGGAGCAGATGTCTCCGACTGAGCCTCGATAATTCGCTCTGCCGACGGAGCCGCTTTGCAATCCCGGTCGGCCTTGCGGGTCGGAGGCACACAATAAAGCCGGTATGCCGTGTGCCCAGGGCGTTGGAGAGCCCTCGAAAGTGACGTTGTCAGTAGAAATCACCCGGGTTCCTGACGTTCTTGTTGCCGTACTCATCAGGGTATCGTAGTGGGCTTGTTGCTCAATGTAGGGCATCAAAACGGTCCAAAAACTGTAGTTTCGGACATCTCGTGCATCATTTCCATTTTGACTTGCAGCGACGGAGTGCCAAATGGGATCAAAATAGAAGTTTGGCACGCGGTTGTGCGTGCTTTCAAAGTTGTGTACAGCCAGGGATGTCTGTTTGAGATTGTTGGAGCATTGCATTCTCCGGGCGGCTTCGCGGGCGGCCTGAACAGCGGGAAGTAAGAGAGCGACGAGCATGCCGATGATGGCAATGACGACGAGGAGTTCGACGAGGGTGAAACCTTGTTTGCGAGCGGAAGCGAGCGTTTTGCGGCTTCCTATATTGCCCCCCCCCCCCCCTCTTACACTTTTTTTTGCGGTTATTCTCCCTTTTT